>OJLY01000010.1_pt1 | contig 263446 bp, 262 predicted proteins | sample 1597031 | NCBI WGS metagenome assembly OJLY01 (sample SAMEA3904673, study PRJEB24821) | metagenome | biome: Builtin; feature: hospital; material: surface | place: USA | collected 2013-06-03
GAGATGTAGAGAGGTCTCGTGGGCTCGGAGATGTGTATAAGAGACAGGGTCAGGACGGCGTCGGGGGTCCGTGCGGTGCAGATTGTGCACTCCTCCCGGAAGGGGGCGCGCAGCATCGAGCACATTGGCTCGGCCCATGATGACGCTGAGCTGGCGGTGCTCAAGGAGGTCGCCAGGCAACGGCTCAACGCCGGCCAGCTCAGCTTCGACCTGCTGGGCCTGAACAGTGAGAACGACGCAGGTTCTGCGCCGCAGGAACCGGCTGGGACGGGGTGCGTGGCACCTATCACCTACCGAGGCGGGCCTGTCACCGGTGTCCTACGCGACAGTCAAGCGTCATCTGCCCAGCTACGCCGCTGAGGACTTCACCCGGAACCTGTCACGCCTGCTGGCCGGGTACGCCCGCATCGGCCGGGCCTCGCTGGTCCTGTTCGACGCGTATGACCCTGTACTTTGAGACCGACAAGGCCGACGGCTTTCGCGAGCCGGGCTTGTCCAAGGAAAGACGCCTGGAGCCGCAGATCACGGTAGGGCTGCTCACCGACGAGACAGGGTTCCCTCTGCGGGCCGGGACCTTCGAGGGCAACAAGGCCGAGACCGCCACCATGATCCCGATGATCAACGACTTCATGGACGCCTACGACCTCGACGACGTGGTGGTCGTGGCTGACGCCGGGATGATCAGCGCCGCCAACAAGCAGGCCCTGGAGAGGGCCGGTCTGTCCTACGTGCTGGGCTCACGCACCTCACGCGTCCCCCACGTGATCAGCTCCTGGCACGACAACCACCCCGACCAGGACGTCCCCGACGGGCTGACCCCGAGTCCCAGCCCTGGCCCGCCGGCCCCAGTGACCAGCGCCGCGACGAGACCATCTACTACCGCTACAGCGCCGACAGAGCCCGACGCACCCTACGCGGGATCGACACCCAGGTCGCCAAGGCCGAGAAAGCCGTCGCAGGAAAGATCCCCGTCAAGCGCAACCGCTTCGTGCACCTGTCCGGCGCCACCCGGAGCATCAACCGCGACCTGGAGAAAAGGGCCCGCACCCTGGCCGGGTGGAAGGGCTACGTCACCAACCTGCCCAACCCCGACCCCGAGACAGTCATCAGCGCCTACCACCGCCTGTACAACATCGAGAAGTCCTTCCGCATGTCCAAGTCCGACCTGCGAGCACGCCCCATCTACCACCACCTGCGCCAGTCCATCGAGGCCCACCTGACCATCGTCACCGCAGCCCTTGCCATGGCCCGCTGGCTGGAGACCACCACCGGCTGGTCCATCAGACGCCTAATCACCACCGCACGCCGCTACCGCACCATCACCATCAACATCGCCGGACACACCCTCACAGCCGCTGACCCCCTCCCGCCCGACCTCACCCAAGCCCTCCACAACATCCACCACGACACTAAATGAGCCAACTCAGGTTGAACGTTTCATGTCATTAATTCAAAATATGATGGTTGCTGACGTTTACTCGATTCACCGGCAGCTCACTCCACGTAGTGAATCAGTTGCCGGGTATGCGTCACCCATGTTCACGAAGCCACTTCAGAATGCCACGACCATCCGTGATTTCATCGGTATCAGTCCATTCCGTGCCGTCATCGTCGCGAACATGTGTCTCACGACGGATGCCGACGCCGTCTTCCATGAAGGTATCGGTCGTCGTTTCTATCCGCCGGTAGTATCCGTCTGACGACCAGTCCTTCCAGGAGTGTTCCCGAATCGTGCTGGTACCCGCATAACTGCCGTAGTCATCGACAAAGTCGCTCAGCTCCTGGGCTTCGTCGTCGCTGAGCCTCGTGGACGAAATATCGATGCGCTCTGAAATCTTGTCACGAAGCCGCTTCTTCTTACCGCGATCCATTAACCGCTCCTGCCCGTCCTGTGCATATTCAAGCCAGACGCCGAGGTCTGGCATTGGGTGACTTGATTATAGTAGCGCTGTACAGCAAGTCTCCACTTCGTTAGCCAAATCGCATTTTAAATGCTTTGTTCCGGTCGCCGTCATAGCAAAACCGCTTCCACCATATCTACTTACCAGCCGGCGACTTCATGCTTATTTTCTGTTGACTGGCCTCATATCCCCTGAATCACCTCTCTGCGATAGCCTTCCAATCGGCTTCTGTAAGCCAGTCATGGATCTGCTGACGATCACATATTACCGCAGGAAGCAAGTTGGTCAGAAACCGCGACTGTCGTTTGTTCGGAATGAAATCACCAGGTATAACAGAGCTCGAAGTCACAAGCACCCCATGCCGTGCCCTAGAGAGCATAACAGCAAGCGTCCGAGCTTCCTCACCCATCATGGCAGAATTATCGCCAGCCTGTATCGCTTGGTAGCTGGGTAGGTAGTCTTCCTCAAGACCAATGACCACCATCCAATCAAACTGCTGGCCCTTACCAGCGTGGCCAGTAAGCAGATGTACTCCAGCGCGAGTGATGAGTGAATCGTTGTCACCAATTTGAATGCGCTTCTGGATAGTATCTGGACTTAGATCCTTCTGCAAGAGATCCAAGCACCAGTCGACCGCACTCGAGAGTGCGGTTCGCTCATCGGGATCTTGCTCATTGTTAAAAGCAACGGCTTGACGAAGGAATGCCAGCTGATCATCTGCACTGTGGAACTCGGACAACGACAGCCCTCTCAACATGCTGCGAATCTTCTGCGCTATAGACTTATCGAGTACGCCGTCATCCCAAATACAGTATGGGAGACCACTAGCTGCGATTGTTTCGTCGACAAGTTGGCGTCTCCGCTTAAGGCGTGCAGAAATGCCGATTCGTTGCTGCGGCGCCCGTTCAAGAAACAAGATACCTTCGCAAAGTTGTGTGATATAACGAGCTTCTTCGTGCGCATTGTTAAAACGCAAGATTCCTGCCAGGCCACCGCTTGGCCATGAAACTGGGTCAGCTGCCGTCAGCGTCTGCCCACCAGTCAGACTATTGAGCGAGTTAACCGCAGTCAGAACAGCTGGCGACGAGCGGAATGACTCGGCAAACTCGATGGTTTCAGAGCATTCGGTTTCTAGTTCTTTCTTGACGTACTCAGGCTGAGCGCCGGCAAAGGCGTAGATCCCCTGAGCTAGGTCGCCTGCATAGGTGGTCTTCTTGTAGCCAATGCGTTGGACGATCCGCAGTTGCTGTGGCGTCAAGTCCTGGAATTCGTCGACGATGATCGCCCCAAAGTGCCGCTGGTAGAGCGCTGCCACCTCATCGTTGGCAAGGATCAACTCAGCAAGCCTCGGCAGATCATCGTAGGTCAAGCGGCCCTCGGCTTGGCGCTGCTCTTCAATCATCAATGCGTACTGATTACCCGAACGCTGAAGTTCTACCAGAACTTCCTTATCAGTCAGTCCTTGGCGCTTTGCAGAGCTAATATCGCTCTTTACGTTGTTACTCAATCCTTTAAGATTTAATGCACGACAACGTTCACCTACCCAATCGCTCTGCGGCATCGTCAACGTCTTCGGGTCAAGACCAATAACATTGCTATGAGCTTGGATGATCCTGGCGGAGAGCCCATGGAAGTTGCACACGGTGACCGTCTCACGCATCTCGCGTGGCGTGAGGTAGCGACGCAAGCGGTCGTGCATGTTGTCACGTGCACGATTAGTGAAGGTCGTTACCAGAATACGCTGCGGTGCCTTAACGGCCTGTCGATTGAGCAGGCCTTTCACGCGCAATGCCAAGGTCTCCGTCTTACCACAACCAGCAGGTGCGATGATGAGGAGCGAAAGCCCTTCGTGATCTAGGACTTGCGCCTGTTTTGGCGTTATGTCTAGCACTTCAGGCACTCTCGATGTTGTTGAGCAGATCCATGATGCTTTTTATTTCTGATGCGGAACTTTCATCGAGAAGTTGGCTTACAATTGACGCAGCTGCTACCTTATGATTTGGGTGCCGCCTTGGTTTAAATCGACAAAATTCGGCGATGTCTTCATCAGTAATGGTGTTGTTATTGAACTTAGTTTTTAGCTCTTGTTGTTTCTTTGTTTCAAACATACCTGAAGATAATAACTCAGAAACGAGAGTGTTTCGATCAAGTGCCTGCACATATTCATCTTCGAGATCTTTTAGCGATACCCAAACGGAGTTTTGTTCGAATTCATCCTGTCGAATGTTGAGATACTTGGGGACATCAGGAACTGCATCTTCATCTATGAGTATCGACGTAGGAATATCGAACCCGTCTGCACCAAACAGACTCCACACGTGCTTCATATTCTTGCAACCACCTACCTCCATGATCGTCACCCCAAGACGATCTAGCTCACGCCCAGTAAGTTCTGCGACTCGCTCGAGAACGATGCGATCCGATATGCCTTCTACAAATATGATATGGCGCGCTGTCAACGGCTCCAGTTTATCTTTGACCCACCAGGTGAGTATCAGCCGCTGATCGTTGTTGAGTAGCCCCTGCGCCGGCTGAACAACTTTGCCATGGGCCTTGACAGAGACAATGCACTCAGGATCAAACGCACTCACAATATCCGGCGAGTGCGTCGCGATGATCTTTTGATTTCTCCCATTCTTCAACAGCCGCGCTAAACTACGCTGACTGCTAGGATGGAGATGAATCTCGGGTTCGTCGATGGCGACGACATTCGCGCCATTCGAGATCAGGTCGTACAAAGCAATTGCATAGATGGCACGCTTACCGTCCGATTGCTCACTGATCGACTTATCGTTGACATGAAGCCGCACACCGTCCAGCACTTTGTTGTCAGCAGCAGCCCCAGGAACAAAAGTCAGATCGTTTTGTGCAACTCTCTCTGGCAAGGCCGTACTGAGCTGTTCAGACATCCTCTCCCGAAGTTTAGTGAGTACATTTGAGCACTGGAGCTGGCCACGAATCGCGTCGATCAAGCCATCAAAGTCGGCTTGCTCGTCGCCAAGTTCGACACCAGCCAGCACGTCATCAAATAGAGAATGGCGATCGTCACTCATATTTCGGGCACGATCGTTGGCGTTGAGCAGTGTCCATCCGATCGCTTGGAGTTGGTTGCGTGAGATCTGTCGTCCGGTGTTCTTGTTCGGTGCAGTGCGCGTTATCGAAAGCGTCTCATTGTCGTCAAAGCTGGCTTCAAGACGGATCGTGAGTGTCTGCTCTTTCTCACCGTTTGGGTCAACCGTGATCTCATCGGGAAATAATGCTTGTTCGGTATTCGAGAACTCACAAAGATCAGCTTCGACAACAAAGGGCCGTCCCGATTCGCGAAGATCCTCAGGTGTGATCTGGTTGTACAGCTGCCCGGTGCTAGCACCTAGCAAGAGGTCAAGGCAGCGCAACAGCGACGACTTGCCGACGTCATTTGGGCCAATAAGCACCATGTGCTGGCGAACCTCCAGTTCAAGATCCTGGAGACGGCGGTGGTTTTCGACTTTAATTCGCGTGAGACGCATAATGTTCCTTTATTTATTGATGTGCTTGAGGGAGCACCGAACACAGAGCGATTTATGTGACGCTTGTCCTTGTGTAAATCTCTCCATTGGTCGTCATTGTCCACGCATGAAGTAGCACACCGACAAGATAACGCTCCAGTAAGCCGCCCCTGTTGCGCCGTGACAAAACTGCAACATTCTGCGGCCCTGAGACACTAACCTTTCAAAGTGTACTATAAAAGTGCTAAAATTAATAATGTAATGTCCGATGTCGAGCCATCTCCCTACCATCGCCTCCGTCGGCTCAAGGCCGCCCTGTTGGCCGTCTCCTTCACTCTGGCTGGCATCCTCCTCATGATGCTCAACGCGTGGCTGACTCCGCTGCAGCTGGGAAGTTGGCAGTGGCTGCGTGCCCTGCCGCTGGGCGAGCTGGGTGGGACGCTGTTTGGTGCGGGGCTGCTGTCGACGTTCTTCGAGTACACCTTCCGGCGGGATCAGGAGGCGCACACGCTGGCTCGCTTCCGCCAGATCATCCGCGAAGAGGCTCCAGCGATGCGCGATGCAGTGGTGGAGGGCTTCGCCATCCACCCAGAGGACTTGAAGCGCGTGGCCACGCCGGAGCTGCTGGACGACATCGCCGCCAACGTGATGGCCCTGCGCCTGGGCGATGAGCAGTTCGCCCGCGAGATCTACCGCGACATCCGCGACCAAGCCATCCGCGCCGCCGAGCGGTGGTACGACGTGGCGGTGCGCGTTCGGCTCTCTACTGCAGTAGAGAGGAGTACCGCAGGTACTCCTCTGTTCGACGTCACCGTGGAGTGGGAATACACCACCATCCCCAGCAGTGCCACCCGGCGCTTCGCGTGCGTATTTGACCAAGATGAGTACAACGAGCTCCGCCAGGACGTCCCAGCCACCTCCACCTGGTTCATGGCACCACGCCCTGGCATGGACGCCCGCCACCGGGAGGCATACGAGCTGCTGGAGCTGACCGTCGATGGCCGGCCACAACCCATCCGCCGCAGTACCCGTGCTACCGGCCAGACTTACAGCGTCGACCTGGACGAAGAAGCCAGGAGCGGCGAGCCAGTCCGTATCCGCCAGGTCCTCCGCACCATCACCCCACAGTGGAGCCACCGGCTGTACTTCGCCGTTGCGCAGCCGACACGGGGCTGGTCGCTACGCCTGGACTACACCGACACCAGCATTGCCGAAGTCCAGGTCAGTGACACGATGGCGACCACGCCGGCTTCCAGCGTCGTCCATTCGCCGGAGGCTGTACCAGGCAAGGAGATCACGGTCGAGACCTCTAGCTGGCTCCTCCCCCAATCTGGCGTGGCCTTCACGTGGGCAACCAACGACGAGCTGCCCCAGACCAAGCAGCCTGAGGCAGTCGCCTCCTCGAGAGAGGGATAGTTGCTAGAGATAGTCAGCTTCCGCCGTTCATCTCATCCACCTCCTCACCTGCTCGACCGCTACGGACAGCCACAGGATACATCGTCTTGAGATACATAGTCTCTGGATTGGGAGTCTTCGGCCGGTTGAGATGGAACCGTGCCTACCGACCGCAAGCCGCCGCTCTCACCAGCCACTGGTGAGTTCGGCCGGCGTGTGCGCGCTCGCCGCGAGCAGCTGGGCCTGTCGCAGGAGAAGCTGGCCGAGCGCACCACCCTGCACTGGTCGTACATCGGCCAGGTCGAACGCGGCCAACGCAACCTCAGCCTCCACAACATCCTCCGCATCGCCCACGCCCTCGACACCGACGCCGGTGGGTTGGTGAGTGGGTTGGAGGTGTCGCCAAGTTGACCTTGAATGATCTTCAAGGCTGACGGCACCGCTCTCACCGCAGTTGCCATCACTCCTCGCGAGCAGCCGCCAAGTGGCGCCCGATGGTCATGCCACTGAAACCCAGCCGCTCGGCGATCTCAGCGATGGTCAGGCCCTGCTGGCGGAGGAGGATCGCCTGAGCACGGTCTTCGTCAGTGAAGCGGTGGCTGCGCTCCAGCCCTGCCTGCCCGCGCAGCCGGTAGACCGTCGAGCGGTTGACACCCGTCTGCCGGACGATCTCCTTGACTGGGACGCCGGCGCGGTACAGGTCGACCACCTGCTGGCGCTGCTCGGGCGTGAGAGGCCGGAACTTCGTCTGCTTGATGCGGCCAACCGTGCGCGGCGACCGTGACGCTGTGTCGGGCGCATCACTCTCACCGTTCGGCCGCTCCCCCACGCTGGTGGCTGGTGTGATGCATCGTCGTTGCAGGGGCTCGTTTACTGGCTCTGCCGCATCTGGCCCGGGAGAGGCCCCGGGCTCGTCCGCATCGCCCACCGTGCCATCCGACCCGTCAGTAGCCGGCGGATGCGCTACATTGGGGCCGGTACACACCTGGCCGCCCTCACCGGCGGCCAGCTTCCTTCGGAAGTCCAGCAGCACCATCAGATTGTTAGAGTCAATGGTGCGGAGTTGTACCAGTTCTGTTCTATATCACCCAGCTTAGTCTGGGTTTCTTTATACGGCACTATTTACTATTCATTTTGTGGCCGCACCATACAAAAAAGGGTTAGCACACCGCTAGCCCCTTTTGTTACACTACCACCATAATAGCTATTAGTTAGCGAGAATAATAGTATGTCGATGACCGCATCGGCCTAGTTGTGTTTGTTGTGTCCCACAGCACAACCACCCCAGCTGCCAGCAAGATCAAGAAGACAACAATAGCCACTGCCGCCAAGATAAGGCCAACAATATAGGCGATCTTAAGCCCCTGCGCCCACGTCTTGTCGCGCTCGGTCGCAACGTATGGCGTACCATTTGCATCTGCTGTGGTACTCGTCAGCAAGAAGAAGTCGACGATACCCCAGACAGATAGGACAAACAGCCCCAACAGCGAAACAATATTAACATACGGCACAACTGATGTTACCGTACAGCCCACTGCAATCCAAAAGCGGATTTTACCCAGCTCGTCGCCACGGTACCAACGAGCCAAGCCATACTGCCCCATAAACGCAGCGAGAGCGACAACCGCCAAGTAGTTGCGCGGCGAAGTATCGACCGGTGCAGCTGTGGCAGCTGGTACGACCGGTTGGCTGGCAGCTGGAGCTGTGTGCGATGCTGCCTCAGTTGGTGGTGTTGGTTGTACTGTAGGTTGTTCGTTTGCCATTGCTATTCTCCCGATTAAACTCTCTTGCCCCATGGTAATGCGTTTTTGGCAAAAAGACAAGCAAGCGCGAGCAGTGCAGTAAGAGAGACTTTTAATTCACTCCACGACCTCTTGACAGAACCCCAGGCTATCCGCTATAGTAAAAGGGCTTTGCACGGGTAGTGCAAGCACGACATGGGCCAGTAGCTCAGCTGGTTAGAGCACCTGCCTCTTAAGCAGGGTGTCGAGGGTTCGAGCCCCTCCTGGCCCTCCATAGTATGTAGTCCTCGGTATTGCCAGAGGACTGTTTGCTATAGAGACACCTATTACAAGTATTAACCATTATATTTACGAAAGGACTACACCCTATGCCTACTCCATCGCTCAACGGCCGCGAGCTCGCAAGCTTCATCAAGCAGCGCCAAGCCCGCCAAGTACGCCACCTACGCCAAGCGCATGGTATCACCCCCAAGCTGCTCATTATCACTCCGCTTAACGCATCGGGACCAATCAATGCCTACGTGCGCTACAAGCAAGCCTACGCCGCCGACATTCTCGTTGAGACAGAGGTAGCGCCAACCGCCGAGGCAAATATGCCAGCTGCGATCGACCGAGCAAATAATGACCCCCACATTCACGGTATCATCGTCCAACTGCCGCTCAACGATCCGTCACAAACAGACGCCATCGTTCAGCGCATCTCCCCCGCCAAGGATGTCGATGGCCTGAGTGGCCCGCAAGCTGCCTATACGCCAGCAACAGCACAAGCGATCGATTGGCTACTGGCAGGTTACAACATTAGCCTCGACGATAAGCAGCTCGCCATCATTGGGCGAGGGCGGTTAGTAGGCGCACCACTGGAGCGGCTGTGGCGCGACCGTGGCTTGGCTGTGACGGTGTGTGACCGTCAAACACCCAATACTACAGAGGTCATCGCCACAAGCGACATCGTCGTTACCGCTACTGGCCAGCCCCATCTCATTACAGCGGATATGGTCAAAGCAGGTGCAGTGGTCGTTGATGCTGGCACAGCAAGCGAAGGCGGTGTTATCGTTGGCGATGTCGACCCAAGCGTGCGCCAGCGCAGTGATGTCACTCTCACCCCAGAGAAAGGCGGCGTCGGCCCTCTCACTATCGCTGTGATGATCGACCATGTAATCCAAGCGGCGCAGGCAACGATTGAGTCGAGAGAAGAGTAGTACTAGATTCCATAAGAGTCAGCAGTGCTTGCAGGCTTGTTATTATCTAGGTTTAGGTCGACACACCTTGCAGATATATATCATGGGTGATATATTATACCTATGGATATTCGTACTGACGTTTCACTCAAACCATATTTGACGATGCAGCTTGGCGGTAACGCCCATACTATGGTTGACCTCTATACCAATGATGATGTCGTGGCGGTGTGCACGATGGCCCACCAACAGCAGGCTGAACTCTTCGTTCTTGGTGGCGGGAGCAACACTCTAGCCCAAGACAGCGGCTTTGCTGGTATTGTGGCGCGCAACCGTATTCCAGGCTTCTCAATCATTACTGAGGATGATGAGTCGACGACGATTACCATTGGTGCAGGAGAGATTCTCGATGATGTCGTAGCAAGAACAGTGGCCAGTGGCCTGAGTGGCATTGAGGCGTTATCGGCCATCCCAGGCACAGCAGGCGCTGCGCCAGTGCAAAACGTTGGTGCGTATGGGCAGGAGATTGCCGATACACTTGTCTCGCTTGAGGCATATGATCGCCAGCAAGAGCGGTTTGTGTCGCTGAGTGCCGCCGACTGCGAGTTTTCGTACCGGCACAGCATTTTCCGGGGCCGCGAGATGGGGCGATATATCATCACAAGCATAACGCTCCGCCTACGCAAGGGTTTGCCGCAGCCACCCTTCTACCAAGCCGTCCAGGATTATCTCACCTCCCACGCTATAGCAGAGCCTACCCCGCAAGACATTCGCCAGGCCGTCATGACGATCCGCGCTAATAAGCTACCCGACCCAGCCAAGCTCCCCAATACTGGCTCGTTCTTCAAAAACGCGATTATTTCCAACGAGGCATTTACTCAGCTTCAGCAGCACTACCCCACGGTGCCACACTATGCCCTGGCCGATGGGCGCATCAAGGTGCCATCGGGCTGGCTCATTGAGCAAGCGGGGCTCAGAGGCAGTGTTCTCCACGGCATGAAAGTACACGATAAGAATGCAGTCGTGCTCATCAATCAATCGGCTACCAGCTACCACGATCTTGCTGCCGCTCGCGAGGAGATTATTCGCACGGTAGAGGAAAAATTCGGCATCACCATTGTGCAAGAACCACTCGAGATGCCAGCGGCGTGATGAGTCAAATAGCACATAGTACCTGTAGATGCCTTTGTCTTTTTACCCTTGTTCATCAATAATTTTTGCGATACATATATAGTCAAGAACATAAAATTGACTATATGTTCTTGAGTATTTGCATCTCACTACTTTTGTTTGTTCTCTGCCAGCTTTGTATTTCTCTCCTATCGGACGAGCACGAAGTTCATTTCCTCCTACTAGAGAATTCTTTTCTTATTACCCCCTATTCGGTAGCCTATGGGATGCAGTCGAGACAAAGCAAGCCATAATCACCTCGATTCACCTTCTCACCTCTTGCACTTTTACCCCAAAACCCTTATGCTAATTGCATGAGGGTACAACGCGGGTATACAATCGTGGAAATTATTATTGTGCTGGCAATTATGCTGGTGCTGCTAGTGCTGGGCGTGGTGACGCTCAATAATGCGCAGCGCTCCTCGCGTGATACCGCCCGCACCACCACTGTAGAGACGGTGGCGCGCAGCCTTGAATCCTTCTACAACGGCGATGCAACTGGTACGTCGGGCGAGCAAGGTCACCGCTACCCGTCGGCCGAGCAGTTTCTATCCTCACTTGATAGCACGGCAATTCGCCACATCCTCCCTGGACTATCTGAGGATAGCTACCAGTACCCATCGCGCAGTGGTCAGCAAGCGCTCTTCGTCCAGTCGCCAAGCAATGGTATTAGCAAAGATAGCGCCACAGTCGATCGCTTCGTCTACGAGCCGCGCGCCCGCGATGGTTCGCTCTGCGTCACCACCAGTCAAGAGTGTAGCCGTTTCTTCCTCTACTACCGGCTAGAGCGCGCACCAACAGTAACGATAACCATCACGAGCAACCACCAATGAAGCGTAGTTCGGATGCTGGCTTTACCTTAGTAGAGATGTTGGTGACGATGGTGCTGGGCGTGCTCTTTGTTGGGACGCTCTATCAGCTGTATATTGTGACGATCCAGAGCGCAACGGAGGCCAATCGTGATGCCAAGGCAAGCATTGTGGGGTATGAGCTGCTCCGCCGCGAAGTTGGCGATGGCACACCAACGCCGTGCACAAACCGCGCGGCCAATCGCAATCTCACGACCGACCACTCACTCGATACCGATGGCTTGCCTCAGCCCGTTAATGCCACCATCGTCGTTGATTGCCCATATAGCACTACCGCGCCACAGATAAGCCGTGTATCGGTAACGGTACGCTACGGGCAAGGCTCTAGCCAATCGGAGGTTCGCCATGCGATTCTCAGCAGCCACTAATATACGAGAGCGGATGCAGCAGCTCATCCGCCGCATCTACCCTGCGCGGCACCAACAGCGTGGCTTTACTGTCGTGGAAATGCTGGTGGTGATTCCGATTATCGTGGTAGTGGTTGGCGTGTTGGTTGCTGCCCTGGTGGGGTTGCTGAGCTCTATCGTCATCTCCAACCAGCGCGGTGCACTGACGTATGCTATGGAAGATGCGCTTGACCAAATCGAGCAAGATGTCCGCCTAGCGACAAAAGTCGAGAGCAAGGCCGTCGCAGCCAACTGGGCGCAGCACTTCGCGGGCGATAACGTCTTGATCCTTACCCAATACGCCACCGATCGCAACCCCTCCGACACCCAGCGTGAGCTCATCTATCTCAATAGCCAAGCCAGCCCCTGTCGCACTCAAGCTGACCTAGCCGCCAAGCTCTACCGCACAAATAACCCACTTACCATCAAGGTTGTCTACTTTGTGCAAGGTACTACCCTTTGGCGGCGAACTATCGTGCCAAGCCAATACGAATTCAATGCTACCAACCCCAGCAACAACACGATGTGTGGCCAGCCCTGGCAGCAAAGCACTTGCAACTACACTGGTGGCCCTTGCAAAGCGCTCGATACACGCGTCGCGAATAATGTATCGAGCATTCGCTTTGGCTATGCAACGGGTTTTAATCAAGCAGCCAGCACTACGCCAAATGATAGCACCACTGTCGTCTCTGCCACAGTAGATATCGCTGCTCTTAGTACTGGCCAGACCATCCACGCCCGAGGGTCGATGCAGGCCCGGCGAATTAATAATTAGCTGAATCGAAAGAACAATAAGCAGTATATAGCTCAGGTATCCTAGCTATACTAGCGCACCATTAGCTACAATTCAGTCTATGCTAGTGCGCGTGCACTATCTCTGAAAAAATATTTTCATACATCTGTACTCAAAAAGCTTGTGTTTAATAAATGTTCGTAGTATGATCGTAATATAATCAGTAACAAGGAGGGGTAACTCTGTATGACAACAAAAACTCAACGTAACCTGCGCGGTTTCACAATTGTCGAGCTTCTCATCGTGATTGTGATCATCGCCATCCTAGCGGCTATTACCATCGTCGCTTACAACGGTATCCAGCAACGCGCTCGTGACTCTGCAGCCGCTGGCGCTGCATCGCAGCTCTCGACCAAGGTAGAGGCATGGAACAGCCAGAAGGGTGAATACCCAACAGCCGCGCAAGTCAGTAGCAATCTTGTTGACGATAAAGTAACTGAAGCAAAGATCGATCCAGACCTCAAGAAGAAGATCATCACATCTGGCACACCAAACAACGACACTCCTGTCTTGTATACCCAGTGTGGTAGTGGTAAGGGTGCAAAAATCACCTACAAGAAGGGCGACAAAACCGAGGATATCGTCCGAGGCAGCTGCTAAGCTTATCCTCCCAATCAACAAAAACACCCGCTCTCTGGCGGGTGTTTTAGATATACGGATGTATTACTACTGCGCCTAGCGAGACACAATTATCAATGACAGCGACAAACCTCTGACTTTTTGTCTATTCTGTTGGCACTGGGAAGTCCGCCAAGAACTCTGCAACATCGGTACGGAGCTTAGCTAGCTCTGCCTCATCATCACGGTGGTCGATGGCTTGCCGCATCCACTCAGCAATCTGCGGCATATGCTGCGGCTCTAAGCCGCGCGTTGTTGCCGCTGGCGTACCAAGGCGAATGCCACTAGGGCGAAATGGCGGCAGTGGATCATCAGGGATGGCATTAGCGTTAAGCGTCAGGCCGATCTTATCCATCGCAATCTCCGCCGTCTTGCCATCAATCCCAAAGCTTGTATGGACATCGGCCAAGATGAGGTGGTTGCTCGTACCACCCGTCACGAGCACAAAGCCGCGCTGCTGCAGCTCCTGTGCTAAGACAGCGGCATTAGCCACCACCTGTTGAGCATAGGCGCGAAAGGCTGGCTGGAGCGCCTCACCAAAAGCCACTGCCTTAGCGGCAATCGTATGCATATGTGGCCCGCCCTGAATACCAGGAAAGACCGCTCGATCGATGAGTGTCGGAATATTCTCGAGAGTCTTGGCTGGGCGCTTGAGTGGGTTACTCGCTACCCCTTTGCTAACGATGAGCCCACCACGCGGCCCGCGCAGCGTCTTGTGCGTCGTTGTCGTCATAACATGAAAGCCATAATCGAGGGGGTTCTCTGCCACTCCACCAGCAATCAGCCCCGCCACATGCGCCATATCGGCCATGAGCAAAGCGCCAACCTCGTGGCCAATCGCCGCAAAGCGCGCGAAATCCAGCTGGCGCGGATAAGCACTAAAGCCCGCCAGGATGATCTTTGGCCGATGTTCTTGCGCCATCCGATGTAGCTCATCGTAGTCAATCTCGCCCGTTCTCACATCCTTCATTTTGTAGCGAACAAAATTATACTCACGAGCACTATGTGTCACAGGCGCACCATGCGTCAGGTGACCACCATGACCCAGATCCATCGCGAGGATGGTATCGCCTGGCTCGCACCATGCAAAATACACTGCTTCATTCGCCTGAGCACCACTGTGCGGCTGGACATTGGCATGGTCAGCCCGGAAGAGTTGCTTGGCACGGTCGATTGCCAGCTGCTCTACTTGGTCGGTATACTGCTGCCCGCCATAGTAGCGCCGGCCTGGGTAACCCTCGCTATATTTGTTGGTAAAGACACTCCCAAGCGCCCGTAGTACATCACCAGAGACATAATTCTCGCTAGGGATGAGCTCCAAACCTTCGCGTTGGCGTTGCTGCTCACGGGTGATAAGGGTAGCAATAGTTGTTTCGTGCATGGGTAATACTCCTTGTTTGTTGGTTATATCTTAGGATTCGCTATGCACTTTTCATCAGATCATATGTGTAGTATAGCACAGCCACCCAATGTGGGGAGTTGCAGTACTTGACGACGTGCGTCTTGAGCTTGCGATAGCTCTCTTTTTCTCCAGTAGTATTGACGTGCTGTCGCGTCTCTTTGATATTACTCTCTGATGTGAAGACTAGGCACTTGCTCGTGCAGTAAATATAGGCCTTGCGCACGGCTAGTTGAAATAACAGAAAGGAGCTGATGGAGTTATTAGAAAAACTTCGCAGCCTAACTTCTGTATTTCTTTTTGCAGCACGAGATGCTTGTGTTTGACAATATATCACCGATGATATATTGTACAAGCATGGGAACAGCAAAATATCTCCGTAATATCGGAACACTCATCCAAGAAACCCGCCAAGCGCGCGGTATGACGCAGGCCGAGCTCGCTACAGCACTTGGCACGAGCCAGTCGGCCATCAACCGCATCGAAAAGGGTGGCCAAAACATCAGCTTAGAGATGATTGCTCGCATTGGCGAAGTGCTGAGTAGTGAGATTGTCCGTATCAACAAAGCTGGCAAAACAAACTTCGTCATCAATGGTGGTGGCTCGCTCCATGGCGAGATTGAGGTGAAGACCAGCAAAAATGCCGCCGTCGCCCTGCTCTGTGCCAGCCTCCTTAATAAAGGCAAGACGACACTCCGCCGAGTGGCACGGATCGAGGAAGTTAACCGGATCATCGAGGTACTCGAAAGCATTGGCGTGCGCTGCCGCTGGCTTGAACACAATGACCTCGAGATCATCCCACCACGCACCCTCCACCTAGACGAGATGGACATCGCGGCAGCCAAGCGCACCCGCAGTATTATTATGTTCCTGGGGCCATTGCTCCATCAATATGAGTCATTCCAAATCCCATTTGCAGGTGGGTGCAACCTTGGCACACGGACGGTGGGGCCACACATGGCGGGCCTCGCACCCTTTGGCCTCACTGTCGAGGCAACGACCGATTACTACCAAGCAACAGCCAACCCGCATATGGTTGAGCATGCTATCGTCCTTACCGAGCGCGGCGACACCGTCACTGAGAATGTCATTATGGCGGCAGCTCTCCACCCAGGCGTCGTGACAATTCGCAACGCCAGCCCCAACTACATGGTGCAAGACCTCTGTTTCTTCTTGCAAAAGCTTGGGGTGCAGATCGACGGCATCGGCACAACAACTCTCACCATCCATGGCGTCAGCGAGATCAACCAAACAGTCGAATATTGTCCGAGCGAAGACCCTATCGAAGCAATGAGCTTCATCGCAGCGGGTGTAGTGACGGACTCTGCTATCACCATCCACCGAGCACCAATCGAATTCCTCGAGCTCGAGCTGGCAGTGCTGCGCGGTATGGGCTTACAATATGAACTCTCCAGCGAGTACCCAGCGCGCAATGGCCAGACTCGCCTGGTCGATATTAGCCTGCACAAATCGACTCTCACCGCTCCACAAGACAAGCTCCACAGTATGCCCTTCCCAGGCATCAATATGGATAATCTCCCCTTCCTTGGTCTCATCGCCACGGTAGCAACGGGCCGCACTCTAGTGCACGACTGGAGCTACGATAATCGCGCCATTTACTTCACCGACCTCACTCGCCTTGGCGCACAAGTAGAGATGGTCGATCCACACCGCGTTTACATCAGCGGCCCTACCCGCTGGAAGCCTTCCGATGTCGTCGCACCACCAGCCTTGCGCCCCAGCGTCGTCGTGATGCTAGCGATGCTCGCAGCCCCTGGGCGCTCCATCCTGCGTGATGTATACAACATCAACCGAGGTTACGAAGACTTCGCTAACCGACTCAACACTCTCGGGGCGGACATCGAGACAACATGGGAATATTAGTCGCTTCTTAGCTTATTTCGCTATACCAAGAGAATCTCTCATAACGAGAGATTCTCTTGTTATATGTCGCATTGTGCGCAGACTTTGCATACCTAGAGCCTAAGTCTTAGAAGGTCTACTTTTTCACCATCAACCCCCCGTTCGCTAGTATTTTGTCTGATGAACTGCGAAGATCGATTGTTACCTCGCATAGCACGAGAAAATGAATGCAAAAAAGTAAGAGCGCACGAACAAACACATCAGACACATGCTTTGATATTCTGATGACAACCAAGTGAAGTCACCACTGAGCAGAATGAGGTGATAATTGCCAAACATCAACCTCTTACGCTAAGCTGATGACCTATCGAGTCTGGCGGCAAGCTTCCCCTCCATAAGACGAAGCGGCAAAGATAAAGATAGTGATTGAGCACAAAAAAGTAGCTGTGCGCTTCATATTATAAAATTACCACAGTTACAATAGTAGCAAAACGACATTAAACCAAAATAAAACCCCGGAATTATCCGGGAATTTATCTTGGGGTGGATAATGAGACTTGAACTCACGGCCTCCGGTGCCACAAACCAGCGCTCTAACCAAACTGAGCTATATCCACCAGACAATTGCACAGCAAATCTACTGCGCTGCTGACATGCTGTATTGTAGCAGAGATAGCGCAGTTTGTCTATTGCCTGCGCCCATTCATTTTCAATCTCGCAGCTTTACTGGCTTACACCGCTCTCATATCTGAACATCACTAGGTCAATTTGTTTCTTTTCTCTGGGTTTCTCGCCGCTTCCATAGCGAGCCTTCCTATCTGTAATAATAGCCATCACCACACTTCGTCGAGCGGATGATCAAGAAAAAATGACAAAAGGCCAGGCCAAATTTGAAGTTAACTAATTTAGCGGGCTTTCTTGCGACGCCACAGCGCCTCAACGCACATCACCAGCCACAAACCAAGCGCAATCGCCCCAACTGCCCCACCAAACCACACATGCCCCGCACTATAGCCATGCTGATTTACCATCCGGGTGAGCAAGCTAATCGCCACGACGTCACCAAGCAACGTAAACATATTGAGTGCAGAGAGGAGCGTTGCTTTGTATGTATGCTGCAGCTCGCTGAGGATCTTCGACTGCAGAACAATCGGTCGCACTCGCGTATATGCAGTAAATAACACAACAGCAATGACCGCGATAATTGGGCTCGGCGTTACGCCCATCAAGACAATACACAGCGCCATAATCCACGCATCGACCCAATAGAACGCCAGTGGCCGCAGACGGTCAAACCAATGCACATACCAGCCCAGTAACGCTCCACCCAGGCTCCCGACCGCCGCAATTACCCCAAACCACTCTACCGCAATACCAACGTGCTGGAAGAGGAGCTCGCGATATTCTAGCCCCTTATTGGACACACCAGCTAAGAAACCAGCAAAGGTAAAGAGAGCAAGATTTTTCGCAGTAATGATTGCGCGAGCAGCCTGCCGTGGCCGCTGAGCTTGTGCAGTCGTGCGGCGTGGTGGATGAGCAAAGCTCAGCGCCAACCACACTGTCACAGCAAGCGACAAAAAGCCAATCAAAAATGGGAGTGTATGATGAATGCGGTACGTGAGTGGCACCACAATGATAAGCACGGTATTGCCAATTAACCCATACGTCTGGGCGCGACCCATCACCTTGGTATAGTCGCGGGCTCGCCCCAATGCCGTCAAGGAATCGTGCATAAAGGCCTCGACCGCACCAGACTGAAACGCATAGCCACCAAAGAACAAAACTGAGGCAATCAGCCCACCCCAAAAGCTCGGCCACACAGCATACAACAGTGGCGACACCACAGCGATACTCGCACCAAGGATAATCGCTCGCCGGTTGCCAAACTTATCGGCCACATAACCCGCTGGCATCTGCAGCGCCGCCTGGACGATAGACGAGATAACGACCATCAGTGCCAGCTCATCCAAACTCACCTTACCAACATTCACCAGCTGCACCGTAATGAGCGGCAAGTAGACACGCTTGGTAAAAATCCGAAACCACGAATATTTGATAATGTTGCGCTTGAGGAGGTCGTGGTTGGTCACATCTTGCATAAATCTCGCTGTACTATAGCACAGCCTCGCGCAGCATGTAAATGTATTTTGTATGTAATAAAAACAACCCCATCGAGATGGGGATATGACAATAAAATGGCGCCCCGAGTAGGATTCGAACCTACGGCCTTAGGCTTAGAAGTCCTCTGCTCTATCCAGCTGAGCTATCGGGGCATGGGTTTATTATAGCAGGTTTCTTGGCAGGTGTGGTATGATAAACGAAGCATGAAACACACGAACGAAAATTATCGATACTTTAGCGTTATTCTCGCAGTATATGTTGCGGCGCTACTCATCTCCAATATTGCAGCCACCAAGCTGGTGGCGCTCGGCCCACTCATCCTCGATGGTGGTGCAGTACTCTTCCCACTCGTGTATATCTTTGATGATGTCATGACAGAGGTCTATGGCTATCGCCGGGCACGCCGCGCTATTTGGACAGCCTTTGGGGTCATGCTGTTGGCGATCGGCTGCTTCACGCTGGTGCGCTATCTGCCTGCGGCGGCAGAGTACCACGACCAGGCTGCCTACGAGGCAGTGCTGGGCTTCTTCCCGCAGATCGTCGTGGCAAGCTTGCTCGCATTCCTGACGGGGAGCTTCCTTAATTCATACATCGTTGCTAAGCTCAAGGTTGCTATGAAGGGTCGGCAGCTATGGCTGCGCCTGCTTGGGTCGACAGTAGTGGGGAGCTTGTTTGACACCGTTATATTCTGCGTCGTTGCTTTTGGCGGGCAGCTCACGGGGGGGGCACTGCTCAACTATATCGCCGTTGGGCTTGGCTTCAAGCTTGCCGTTGAGGTCGTCTGCCTGCCACTTACCTACCGCGTCATTGCCGTGCTCAAGCGGCGCGAATCCGTCGACACCTACGACACCACCACTAACTTCACACCGTTTCGTTTGCGTGTCTAGCGGCCGAATTGTTCGCTGCCACAGATTTGCATCTCTCTCAGGATATGAAGACGCAGTGTTTTCATCCTGGTAGAACAAAAAACTGCCCGTGGTGATTATTGCAGCATGATTATTGAAGAGCCCAGTGTTTTAGGAAAATACTAAGACCCTTTTAGCATTTTAAAGAGACAGCGGCGAGAGAAGGTTGACTGTGCAAATTCTCCTCTCTAGTTGTTATGTGAATGTATGCTATAACCTACGGAGCTCTCATCAGTCGCTACTGGCGATAATACTGCGCCAAGAAATGATCTCGAAAGGCGTAGAATGTGCCATCTTCGAGGCTGTGGCGAATGTCGTCGACAAGCTTGATGATAAAGCGCTCGTTATGGATCGACAGCAGTGTCCCCGCCAGGCTCTCCTTGGCCCGGAGCAGGTGACAGATGTAGGCCGCAGTGTAGTGCTGGCAGGTGTAACAGTCACACTCCGCCATAATAGGCGCAAACAGCTCGCGATATTTCGTCCCACGCATATTCACCCGCCCATGTGGTGTGTAGGCTGCGCCATTGCGTGCTACGCGAGTTGGACTTACGCAATCGAAGGTATCAATACCCTGCTCGATCGCCGCAAAGATGTCATCTGGCTCCGAGATACCAAGCAAATGCCGCGGCTTGTTCTCGGGCAAGATCTCGTTCACCCACTGGATGGTCTGCGCCATGGTTTCCTTCTCCAGCGCACCACCGATGCCATAACCATCGAAGTCCATTGCGCCAAGGTGTGCTGCGGTTTGCTTACGCAGATCCTCATAATTCGCCCCTTGCAAAACGCCAAAGAGCGCTTGATACGGCTTATCTGGCCGAGCAGCCCGCAGCCGCTTGACCTCTGCTAGGCTGCGCTCCGCCCACGCATGGGTACGTGCCAGTGCCTCCACTTGGTATTCATACGGGTCAATCAGCGACGTCAGCTCATCAAAGGCAAAGGTAATATCTGCCCCAATTCCTGCCTGGATTTGCATCGACAGCTCTGGCGTGAATTTATGCAGCGAACCATCGAGGTGCGACTTAAACATCACACCATTATCATCCACCCAGGCGTGCCGGCTCGACTTCTTAGCAATCGCAATCTCTTCATCAACATCAGTGCTCATCGCCAGCACCTTTTTAAAGCCCGAGCCCAGGCTCAGCACCTGGAAGCCACCACTGTCGGTAAAAGTTGGGCCGCTCCAGTGCATAAATTTACCTAAATACCCGGCCTTCTCTATTAGCTCATGCCCTGGCTGCAGATAGAGGTGATAGGCATTAGCCAAGACAGCCTGTGCACCCACGCTAGCTACCATCTCGGGCACCATTGCTTTCACATTTGCTTTTGTGCCCACGACAATGAAGGCTGGCGTCTTGATATCACCATGTGGAGTGTGAATCACGCCCGTCCGCGCCAACGTCTGCGGCATGCGGTGAGTAATGGTAAATGAGAATGGTGCTGGCATAGTATGATTGTGTTCCATATACCCCTAGGGGTATTTTACATTGAAATAATCGTGCTTTGTGCAAGGAGAAAAGCTCCCTCTCGCAAAAATCTCTCTCTATTGTATCACAAGGGCTCAGCGGTATGATGCGCGTTCCCTCCCCTTCCATCACTCTAATACATAGAGCATACGCATCTGCTGCGGTCATTGCTCTGCCGCCATCTTAACAAACCACTATTTGAGAAAATGGAGGGCTTTATGGGTGACATAAACAGAAACATCTCCAAAAATACTTACTATAATACCAGAACAATACACTCATTGCTTTTCCAGGTAGAATAGTGAGCAAAAATATAGCCTATCTGCCAGAGAAAGTGAAGGCTTTTGAGTTTACGTTACGCAGCGCGCCGTGCAGGCTGAGTATGCGCTTGCTGCAGCGCCACCACAACATCGCTTTCCTCACACTCTTGGCCTGCTGACGCCAAGCCTGCCTTAGCCTGCAGCCATTCACGGGCAGACCGCGGCATAAGCTTTTGTACAAGGTCTGTCGCCACCATACCGAGCGTTGCAGCAACCACTTTTGCATCCTTCTTTAGTGAGGCTGTGTCAGCGTACAAAACGTCCTGCTCCATTATATGGATGATATGAGTTATATCCAGCTCGTAGCCAGGCCCATGCTGATCTTTGCTATAGGGTGCCATAATGCCTGGGCGAGCCGTCTTGCGCGCCTCAATCCACTTCTGTTTAAGGCCTTCAGGGATATCGGGGTTAGCAAGAATATCATTATACACTTCGCCTGTGGCTAGCGGCCTTGGCCCCACGATTGCCATCTTGCCACGCAATACTTGCAATAGCTGCGGTGCTTCGTCTACATGTGCTTTGCGCACAAGCTTACCAATTGGCCCAGCGCTACTGTGGTTGTAGCCATTAGCCGAGGCGGTGTTGCGCACTGCACCACGTAGCGTCCGCAGCTTTGGCACCTTAACGAGGTCATCAAGGTCACTCCCATACCGCTCCTGGACGAAGAGCGTTGGGCCATCGCCAAGCTCCTTATGCATTGCCGCAGCGGCAACGAGAGCAGCCGAGCCCATACAAACCAGCAAAGGAACCGCCACTACTCGATCAAACCAGCGCTTCTCAGGACTTTCGTTATAGGCTTTGCCGTGTTTTGTTCTATTTTTTTGTGACATCCGTTCGATGGTAGCACAATGTTGCATATATGTCAACAGTATCGTGCCCGCTCCTTTCTTCTCTAGCCGATCTAATTTGATTATGATAAAACCCCACCCTATGAAGGCCACGCTAAACTAGAGAAGAGGATAAACCTCTTCTCATCCAGCCTAGCGCGCTATGCTCTCAACAAAAACATCGCTCCCTTGGTGGAGCAATGCTTATTTCTTGCATCTGTGGTGGCAATATACACCAAAGCTCGAACCTATTTCGAGCGTAAAAGCTGAACCTGTGTAGATCAAATAGTTTCAACATTCCGCCTATAAGCTTTGCTAAGTTCACTTACTAGAGCTTCATCCAGTAGCTCACCAGATAGCTCCATAAAATATACAAACTTATCACGGAGTCGCTTTTGCATATCAGTCGAAGCCAAGTGATAGTAGTAACTATTCTGAATGAGGTCTGCTGCGCGGATTGATAGGGCCTCGCTACCGAGCTCAGCCGTGCGAGCAAAAGACTGCATGATGTCTTGAGTATCTGAAACTGTGAGAGCATCGACGTACACTGCAACCTGATGTCCAAAGCTTTGCCCGACATCGTCGATAGTAATATCTGTATCTTCAACAACATCATGAAGAACCGCAGCAATCACTACATCTTGCGGGAAACCTCTCTCCCAGAGCATCTCTGCAACTTGAATCGAATGAAGCAATACTGGTTTGGTGTTATGTCCAGAGTCTTGCAAAGCATTCGACAGGAAGAATAAGGCTCGCTCTATCTCGTGCTTATCATATTCAAATTCTGCGATATGCGCCTTTTCCATCTTGTTTTACTCCTTTTCGCTAATAGGATTGGCTAATTTTCTATCAACTTGCAGCTCAACTATCTCTTCGTTCCCAATCTTGTCATCTAACATCGCCTGTAAGTCCCTACCATAATAGCTCGCGAGAATTACAGCGATCGGACCCGAGTGCGTTACGATTAATACGCATGCATCCTTGCCGGCTTCGTATATACGATTTACCACATTGATAACTCGTGTGGCCATTATCTCGCTTGATTCTCCATCAGGAAATCGCACTTGCATATAACCACCCTCTATATGCGGAATGGCATCGTAGGGCAACCCCTCGTATTTTCCAAAACTAATTTCTCGTAGATCCTTATCAGAAGCAGCCTTCTGTAGACCAAGTGTATCCGAGATGATCTGCGCAGTCTGTATAGACCTTCCAAGATCAGATGTGTAGACACGATCAATTTTCTGAGATAGCTTCTTAATTTTTAGAGCCTTACGCTCCGCCTGCCGAACGCCAAGAACAGTCAGCTTGCTATCGCGTTGACCCATGGTAATGCCGCAGGCATTACCATCAGCTTGGCCATGCCTAGTGATGAGAAGCTTCATGGTTCCATTGTCTCATGGCTAACGTAAATTGTTGCTGTACTTCGTCGGTAGCTTCATCTGCGTTACTATTATCCTCCAGGTATGTAACAGCCCGCATAAGATACCAAGGTAGTATAGACTCAGCGATTCGACGCGGGTCTACTTGACCAGCAGCCGAGCCTGCACAGGTTCAGCTTTTACGCTCGAAATAGGTTCGAGCTTTGGCTCCGCCAAAGTCTAGAAAAAGCCACCCTACAGGGCGACCGTTTCCAATTTTGTTCCGAAATGGTGCGGGTGCGGAGAATCGAACTCCGATCCCAAGTTTGGAAAACTTGTATACTAGCCGCTGTACGACACCCGCATGCGCTATCCATTATACCACTTTTTTGTGTATAATAAAGGTATGACCCGAGGACTCCATCGCTTGCGCGGATCGAGCATACACACCAATGGCGTTGCGCGCAATACCCGCACCATCGTCAATGGCGCTAAGACGTCGTCACTACGCGTCGACCAGCGCCAGCATCAATCCATCCAAGAGCGCCGCGCCAACCACTTGCGCTACCAAAGCTCACACACTATGATGGGCTGTCGACCAGTCGCAGCCGATAGTAGTCGTATTGATGACGAAGCACCTTATATGAACAACGAGCGTCTCCGTGGCAGTGGCGAGGGGCCACGTGACCCATCAGGATCGCGGCCAGGCACTGCCACCTACGCCCGCCGGCGTGATAACACAGTACACACACCGCGACAATCACAACCAGCCTATAGCAAGCCAGCTATGAAGCCAAACTTCCGCCCAGGGTTTATGCAGCCAAACAAAGGCCAGCAATCACGCGGCTTTGGCCCGCATTGCTAGAGGTTATATTCTACAAAATACTTCTAGCACTATAAGAGTGCCACTTCTTGCTCTTAAATTTTCTCCTAAGGATGGCGAGTCTGCGCTTTCAAGCGTCCTCGAGAACCCCTTCATATCTTCGCTCTTCTTATTCCAATGCGTGGCCCATCAATAGAATGAGCACTTTCTTACTATCATTCCCCTGTAGAGCTAAGGCTGATTGCTCAAAAGTGCCATACTCTTACCGCTTATACTCTGGTGGGATGATTTCATCCGCTGTCACAACCTCTGGTGCGCCATCGGTCTGGAAAGCTTGGCGAGCTTGCTCAAGCGTAACGGTAATCGTGCTACCAGGTGCCACACTACCGCTCAGCATCTGGCGCGCCACAGTATTCTCCACCGCTTTTTGCACCACGCGGCGCATTGGGCGAGCACCAAGCCGTGGGTCGTAGCCGCGCTCGACGAGAAAGAGCTTAGCATCATACTCTACCGCGACCGAGACCTTTTGCTGGGCGAGCGTGGCATTGACCCCCTCGAGGATGAGGTCGAGCACTTGCACCAGTTCTTCCTTAGTAAACGGCCGGAAGAGGACGATTTCGTCAAAGCGGTTGAGGAACTCGGGACGGAACTGACCACTGTTAATGAGCTCGTCGGTAAACTGCTGCTCGAATTGCTCAAGCTTGTAGCCATGCTCAATATATTCGCGGATGCGGTCGGCCCCAGCGTTACTCGTGGCAATAACAATCGCATCGCGGAAGCTTACCTCGCGGTTCTTGATATCGCGTAGAATCCCCTCATCCAGCAGCTGCAGCAAGGTTGCCAGCACCTCTGGTGCGGCCTTCTCGATCTCATCGAGCAGCACCACACTAAAGGGCTGTTTCATCACCTGGGCAGTGAGGCTGGCTGGGTCATCAGCGCCATCAGCAATCAGGCGCGACACATCCTCAGGCCGGACGTATTCGTTGAGGTCGATCCTGACAATCTTACCCTCGCCACCAAAGTACACATCAGCCAAAGCCTTACTCAGCTCCGTCTTACCCACCCCTGTTGGCCCAAGGAAGAGGAAGGTGCCAATTGGCCGATTTTGGTTGCGCACACCAGCTCGTGCCCGGCGCAGGGCGTCGCTTACCACACTAACCGCTCGCGTTTGGTTGACCATTCGCTGATGGATGAGTGCCTCCATATTGAGCAGCCGCTCGCGATCATCCGCAGTACTCGCTACACTAATCTTTACATCCATCGTCTGCTCGATGGCTTGCTGCACCGATTGCTTTGTCACAATGCCATCCTCGTGGTAGCTCGCGGCCGACTCGAGCAGCTTGATGGCTTGGCCCGGCATGGCAAGATCATGAATATAGCGCGCGCTTAGTCGATACGCCTCGCGCAGCGCTTGATAGCGGTAAGCCACATGGCGCTGCCCTTCAGTGATGACAGCTTGCTCTTGCAGGACGCGCAGTGTTTCAGCTTCGTCTGTGGGTGCTATGGAAATGCGATTGAGCGCATTGGCAAGCGATGGATTGCGCCGGCCAATCTGCAAAAATCGCTGCTCGTCCATACTCAAAATAACCCTCAGGCGCCCTGCCTCGAGAATAGGCAGCAGCACATTGGTGAGATCCACTGCACCAATCCCTTCCTCGAAGAACAGCTGAGCATTATCCAGGCAAATGATGATATTCTTGGCAGTATACGCCTCACCAAGGACGCGCATGACGAGGTTCTCGAGCTCGCCCCGGCCTGGCGCCGCAGCGATGAGCGATGACGAGTCGAGGATGAACACCTGCCGAAACTTGAGACTACCCGGCAAACGCGCCGAGGCGTCGAGGAGCCGCTCGGCAAAGGCGTGGATGATGGTCGTCTTGCCCGTGCCAGCCTGCCCCACCAGCACGGCATTCTGCCGCCCACGGGTACCAAAGATGTCGATGAGCTGATCAATCGCTTTGGTGTGCGACGCAACATCAACAGAGAACATCCCGCCGCCACGGCTAATTTGCTCACTAATATTCTGCCCAAAGCGGCGCAATAGTGGGATATAACCAAACGACCAATCGCGCGCCACCCCACCAGTACGCCGCGGCTGATGGATCTGCGCTACCAACTGGCGCAAGTGGTGCTGCCACTGCACCGCGCTATCGAGATCTTCGTCGTCGAGCTGGAGCTCCGCCAGGATATTCTGGTAGCCAGGTATGCTACGTACCAAAGCCACCATAAGTACACTACCAGTGATCTGCTCGAGCTGGTTATACTGGCGGATGCGATCAGCAAATTGCCAAAACTCGGGCATAATGCTCGGGTCGTCACTCACGAGATCCTGCATGAGCGCCGGGCTGAGGCCGAGCCGCAATGCCATAAAGAGCCCATCATTGACTGAGCGCAATGCCCAGGCGATATCGCGCGGCGTCGGCGTAGCGGGTAATCGGCCCAGGACGTCACCCGCAAGTAAACCATCAGCCGTGCTACCACTGATGGGCAAATGGACAATCTCACCCTGATACCACCGGTGGAGCCCATATGGCACCACAGCCAAGCTCGCGATAAACCACCCTAGTGGCAGCTCAATCGCCAGCAATGCTCCTGCCCCTGCTAAGAATAGCAAAAATGGCGCCCACCACCAGTGGTCGAAGCGGCCCATCTGCACACCCAGGCGAGCCTTCTTAGCACGCAAGCTATCGTAATGAAAGTCGCTTACCATGGCAGCCACCCCACTATCGCAAACCCCGCCCCCAGCAGTGGCAACACGGGCACAAGCGCCCACGCAATAACAAAGACAAGCCCCGCCGCAGCAGTTATTGCTAGTGCGACAATACCAAAAATAATCATAAAGCTCCGCACGATGCCGCCAATCGTCCGCGAGATGAGGCGGTCAAAAAATGCCCGAATCTGCACGCCAATCGGCCCATCTACCGCTCCTGCCGATATCTGCCGAAATGGCGCAAACCACGTTCGCACCAGGAGATCAATTGAAAAATAGTCAAATACACTCACCAGCTTCCCCCATACCATCGTGATCCGCTGCCACCACCCAGCGCCATACCACCACGCAAAAAATCCAACCACTATCATACTATGCATTGTAGCGCACTAGCGTGATTTGTGCTATATATCGCGCCATAAATAAAGGGTGATTCATGCTATAATAAACACCATGATTCGTATTACAACTCTTGTGGGCAAAGGGGTGCAGCGCGCAGCTCGGTTGCGCGGTGGTGGTTCGGCATTGCCAGGCCTCGTCGTCGAGAAACTCGATCGGCATTTTCTTGCCCGTACGCTTGATGCTCTACCGCATGGTGTGGTGGTAGTAAGTGGCACTAACGGCAAGACAACCACTACCAAGATGGTTGTAGCCCTACTGGAAAGCCAAGGCCTCCGCGTCTTTACTAATCGCACGGGGAGCAACTTTACCCGCGGCGTGGTAGCAGCACTACTTGAGGCGGTTGATACCCATGGTGTTTTGCCGGCGGATATTGCCGTGCTCGAGCTTGACGAAGCGCATGCGGTGCATTTCGTCAAGCAAGTTGCCCCACGCTATTGTTTACTACTCAACGTCCTGCGCGACCAACTCGATCGCTTTGGCGAGATTGACTACACAGCGCAGCTGCTTCACACCATCGCCATGCGCACCACAAATGGCATTGTTCTCAATGGCAACGACCCACGGCTGACGCGGCAAGAATTTACCGCTGATCTCACAGCACCAATAAGCCGCTATGGCGTCGATCCATCACTTGCCCACCTCTTCCCAAGCGATGATACCATGCGAAGCGCCTCAGGTCAGGCTACAGCCACTACCAATGCTGATGTGACGCTATGCGGCTTGTCCGACCAAGCTGCCACCTTCCGCTTCGACGATTCCGATCATCCTGTCTCACTGAAGCTCAAGGGCAGCTACAATGCCCAAAACGCCGCGGGGGCGCTCGCCCTCGTCCGTACTATTCTGCAAGATAAACTCGATACGCCTGCCATGCTCGCTGCCCTCGCTCAGGTCGAGCCAGCCTTTGGCCGCGGCGAAGCTCTGACCGTCAATGGCCAGCCCTGCGAACTTGTCCTCGTCAAGAACCCGAGCGGTTTCCGCCTGAGCCTGGCATCGTTTGACCCTCACAAGACTGCTACAATGATTGCCATCAACGACCAGTACGCCGATGGCCGCGATATGAGTTGGCTATGGGATGTCGACTTCGACACGCTTCGGCTCACTGGCGTGGCAATGGTGAGTGGTGTGCGCGCCTACGATATGGCGCTGCGCCTCCAGTATGACGAGGTAGAAACTCGGCGCGTTGTACCTGGCCTCAAGCAAGCGCTGGCAGAGTTTGTCCAGGCCAACCGCGGCACCCCCTTGCGCATCTACTGTACTTATACCGCCATGCTTGCCTTGCGGCGCGAATTAGCTCATTACACAGAGGTAAATGCTGTATGAAAGACAACACTATCACCATCCTCCAACTCTACCCTCACGCCATGAATATCTATGGTGACTGGGGTAATACTCTCACGCTCAAGCGACGGCTCGAGTGGTATGGCTACAACGTACGGCTTGTTGAATACAATCCGGGCAACACCTTCCCAGCTGATGTTGATATCATCGTGGGCGGCGGCGGCCAAGACTCTGGCCAGGCTACCATCCAAGATGATTTGCTTGCGATTGGCCCCACCCTGCAGCGCCTGGCTGATGATGGTGTGCCAATGCTAGTGGTGTGTGGGCTATACCAGCTGTTTGGGCGGTTCTTTAAGACCACTCAGGGAGCGATCATTCGTGGAATTGGGCTTTTTGATATCGAGACAGTCGCTGGCGAGCAGCGCCTGATCGGCAATATCGTCACTGCCAGCAGCGACTTTGGCGAAGTCATTGGCTATGAGAACCACAGCGGCCTCACAACCCTTGGGCACAGCGTACCACCCCTGGGTATCGTATCACGTGGGGCGGGCAACAATGGTACCGACCAAACCGAGGGTGCGCGCTACCGCAATGTGATCGGCACCTACCTACATGGCTCAATTCTACCTAAGAATCCACGCATTGCCGACTTCCTGATCGAGCAAGCAGTATCGCGGCGCTATGGTGAATTTGCGCCCTCTGTCCTCATCGATGACACCTTTGCCACCAAGGCACGCACTGTTGCGAGCAAGCGACCACGCTAGCGTGTCGCTATGCCCCTCAGTTTTTTAGACCATAGAGTCATCAGTGTTGGATATCCAGACCTCGGGTCCATATTTCCTCATCACAACATTAGACAATCTTAAGCATACTTTTAGCAAACCTGCTATACTAGATCATTGTGACAACCCAACCAAAAGCCAGCGCGTCCTCTATTGGGCGCATCGTTAGTCTCGACCTCATGCGCGGGTGGTTTTTGGTTATCATTATTCTTGACCATCTCACCTACTTCCCCAATGGCCTCACTTTCCTCACTGGCGACAGTCGTCTCGCTGTCTCGGCAGCCGAAGGGTTCTTCATTATATCCGGCCTTGTCTTGGGCATTGTGCGTGGTGCCAAGCTCCGCACACAGCCCCTCATGACAGCGACGCGCTTGCTCTGGAAGCGGGCTGGTATGCTCTACCTCACGAGCATTATCGTGACGATACTATCGCTCCTGATTAGTTGGTTCTTTATTGATAATAAAGGTGTCAAGTTGCCCTTGCCGCTGCCCGACGGTAATTGGCTTGGCCTGGTGTGGGATATTATTACCTTACAGCAATTCTACGGCTGGGCGGACTATCTGCGCCTGTATGCACTGTTTATTGCGGTAGCACCAGGCGCGCTCTGGCTACTGCGGCGCGGCAAGTGGTATATCGTGCTAGGGCTCAGCCTACTAGTGTGGGCGCTAACACCACGGCCAGTCAGTGAACTATACCAGCCACTCACCTGGCAGGTGCTGTTCTTTATGGCCTTTGCCCTAGGCTACCACCTACCAGAGATTACTGCACGCTGGCAATCGTGGCCACTGCGTCGTCGACGCATCATCAAGCGCAGTATTGCAACGCTCTTCGCCCTCACACTCTTTACCGACGCATACGTCACCTTTGTGGCACATGGGCTGGGCGATGGCTTTCATCAAGCGCTTGCCGCGGCCGATACCGCACTCGACAATCAGTTCCTTAAGCTCGACCTACCACTGCCTCGCCTGACCCTATCGTGGCTCTGGTTTGCTGGGTTCTTTATGCTGTTTCGGCGGTTCGAGGATCGCATCAAGCGCTGGCTAGGCTGGATTTTGCTGCCGTTTGGCCATAATTCGCTCTATGTGTATACGGTGCATGCATTCGTTATTCTCGTCATGCATCTCTTTGTGGCACCAGATTATTATATTAGCGATTTTTATTTTACGTCGGTCGATCGTTTCTACGAGATCCCAGCCAACTTCGCCTTATCTGTCAGTGCACTTGCGCTTATCTACCTTGCCGTCAAGACAAAGTTTTTGATGAAGATTATTCCACGCTAACAGGGATCAGCTAGAGAGACAGATCTTCTTTTGTTTAATTGGTTTATCCCATCAATTAGTACGTCTTACTATACATATCCATAAAAAAACAGAGGCCGCGCGAGCCTCAATTATCTATGGTATACCCGGCAGGGTTCGAACCTGCGACCTTTGGTTCCGGAAACCAACGCTCTATCCAGCTGAGCTACGGGTACGTATAGTGGTATTGTACCACGGATGATTATGGCTTTGCTAGTGGATTTTTTGCCAACAAATCGGTACTATAAAAGATATGAGTAAACAACTAGCGCGGCAACAATCTGCCGCTCGGGTCAAGAATTCCGCCCTTATTCTCGCTAATCGACTATCTCCCCTCGTCTGCAGGATGCGACGCCATTGGTTTCGCATCGCCATTGTGCTAGCACCACTGGTGGCAATGGCACTGTGCTGGTGGATTGGCAGCCAGCAGAGTGTGTGGTTTGATGAGGCGTATTCGGTGTGGCTCGCCAAGCAGCCAATCAGTGAACTCATTCGCCTCACCAGTATCGATACACACCCGCCGCTCTACTATCTCATCCTCAAGCTCTGGGCCAGTGTGTGGGGCTATAGCGAGGCAGCCCTGCGCGCCTTCAGCATCCTCTGCTATGGCAGTGCGATGGTTATTATGGGGTATTTCGTACGGCGTTGGTTTGGCACGCGCGCCGCGGGATATACACTTCTCACCCTAATTGGCACGCCGCTGCTGATGCGCTACGGCTTTGAGATACGGATGTATGCTTTGGGGTCACTCATCGGTGTAAGCACCACCGCTGTACTGGCGCGCGCCTGGCACGACGACCGTTGGCGCGACTGGATGCTCTATGCGGTGCTTGTCGCCTTCGGCATGGGGACGCTGTATTATAGCGCCCTACTCTGGCTGGCTCAGCTGCTCTGGCTCATGGTTATGACCTACCGCCGCCAAGGCTTACAACAGTGGTGGAAGTTGCCGTGGCTCTGGGCATATGTCGTGAGCTTCATGCTGTTTTTACCGTGGCTACCGACCTTCTTGGGGCAGATTGGCAATGGTGCTTTGGCCGAGATTGGCCAGCCGATGAACCTGCAGAATTTGCTTGGCATCGCATCCTTCAACATGATTTATAAGCCATCTTGGTTGCTAGGCGTTGTGTCGTCGCAACTTGTCCTGATTATTATCTGTGCCGTTGCGTGGGCGTGGCCTCGTGCAATGCGTTCGTTGCCACACCCTGAGCTTGCTTGGCTATTGCTTGCTCATATGGGCGTGCCTGTTGCGGCACTAGTCGTCGTGTCGCTATCCGCCCCAATGTATGTCGAGCGCTATCTTGCTCATGTGGCGATTAGTGGCATTGCCGTTGCAAGTGTTGTCCTCTATACAGCCTGCGTAGCCCTACATCGTTCGCCATTGCGCTGGCACAAGGCCGTATCAACCGCTCTCTTGGTACTTCTGCCAGTGGTTATGTTTTATGGCATGGTGCAGTTATCACTGCAGGGCAACTTCAACTTCCAGCGCGATGAGCGACCCAATGTAAAGCAAATTGCCACCCAGCTCGGCACCTGCCGCGATGGGAGTGCCATCCTTGCGGCCGACCCATACATTGCCATAGAGACAAGCTATTATCTCGAGCAAGCACAGTCACATTGCCCCATCTACATGGCCTATGTGGGTGGGCCGCTGATGGGCGGCTACGCACCACTCGAGGGGAGCACCACCTACCGCAAGGTAGCCGACACTACTCAGCCCTTTACCGATGCCAAAAAAATCAACGTTCTCTACTATAGCAGCTCGACCGCAACCACCACCCCAACACTACCCAGCGCTTACACCCTGCGCTCCGTCACCGGCGACCCACTGGTGCTGATGCAGTTTGCCCGTGACTAGTGTTAAGCATTGAGCCATTTCTACAGCGGTAGATATCACCCACAATTGCAGATTACCCCGCCATCATCTACACTAGAAGGATAAGGAGGCATGTATGATCGAACAACTCAAAAGACATATTATTGGTGCGTGGTGGGTAATTATTATCATGAGCCTGTCGTTAATTATCTTTGGTGGTGTCTCGCTTGCGATGCCAGCAGTGACGCTCACTGTTTTGATGACGGTTCTCGCAATTTTGATTATCGTCTGGGGATTGTCACAGCTGGTGCGTGGCCTACAGGTAGCAAACGGCCAAGCCAAGGCATTTCTCATAGTGGCAGGTGCGCTGCTTATTCTGCTTGGCGCGGTGATGCTTGCCAACCCTCGGGTTAGTGTGGCGACACTCAGCTTTGTCCTTGGCTGGGTAGTGATGCTACGCAGCCTCATCGACCTCATACTCAGCCGCATCTTCCCTGCCGGGAGCCGCACGCGAGCGCTCTGGCTAATGTCTGGCGTGATCGGTGTGATCGTGAGCTTCATCCTCTGGCTCTTCCCTGTCGGCAGTGCTCAGCTTTTCGTCCAAATCGTTGGTGGCTATGCACTGGTTAACGGCATCATTCTCCTTACCAATGCCATTGAGCTGCGCCGCACCGTGCGCCGTCGTATGCATGGTCATCGCATAGCCAACAAGCCAATCGACCGGGGTGAGGTGATTGATTTGTAGTATAAAATACAATAGCTAATTTATTGTCATCTTAACCAACAGGATATATAGCTCGTAAAGAATCAACTTCCAGTTTGGCTTTTTATTGATACAGAACTTTATCTTTGAAGCTCTGGCTCGCACGCCGCTGGCTGGGTTGGTTCAACCACGCGGATTACATGACAGTAGCGCAGTACACCATCGGTCGCTTGCGACTCATTCTCACCAGATTGCGCGTGGTAGGTATCACACCCGCCCTCTTTGGGCTCGTTCTCTGAGCCCTTCATATGATAGACAAGCCCCCGAGTGGTGCGCGTCGTTGCCTCTATGCAGTATGTTGCCGATGCGACGTATTTGAGTGTCGCTGTCACATTCTCACTCTTATTATAATCAGCTGGTAGCGATGTAGGATAGCCATTATAAAACGTCCTATAGGCTGTCATTGCCGCGGCAGCAGCTCGCAGATCACTCACGAGCTCCGTCTGGGCTGCACGCTGACGCCACGCACCATACCCCACAATCGACGCCGACACCAAGATCGCTAGTATCGCCACCACTGTCAAAATCTCAACCAGCGTAAACCCTCGCTTATTCATGCCTTCATCATAGCATAAGCGTCTTGGAGAGTACAGATGGTATTACTGTGTTTTGTCGATACATGATTGCCCACCCGCATTCACTGCCTGATCTAGATTACTCTACGCCAAGTAGCTGATGATCTCATCTGCCACTGCAATAGCCGATGGATAGGTGCTCGTGTCAATCGGGCCACCAGGCGTTAGATCGTGGCTAGCCAGTACCGCTGGGAATTGCTGCATGCTATCCATGTCATCCTCGCCATCACGCATAAATTCTTCGAAGCTCTGAATCACCGCAGCATCGCGCCCAGCACGCCGCCTGGCCTCGGCCACTCCCTTAAAGCGCTCGTAGCGGAGTTCATCTGGCGCTGTGAGCACCACCGTCCGGTAGCGATCACCCAGCCGTTCCTTCAAGCGGCAAGCGCTGCGGTAGTCACGCAGGCCATCGAGCACCACTAGCTCCACACCAGGCCGCTCAAGTAGCTCCAGTGCCCGGTCGGCCAGTAAGCTCGGCGCAGACTCCGTCATGATCTGCAGGACGCGCAAATAATCGCTCCGCTTGCGCAGTGTAATATGATGGCTCGCGGCATATTCGCGCAAGACATCGCTCGGGCGAAACAAAACAACCCCGGCACCCAGCCGTGGCATTAGCTCACGAATTGTTGATGATTTGCCGGCGAGTTCTCGCCCAGTAATATTCACAATTTGGATGGTTCGAGTAGATCTCATACACCCTATTGTAGCATGGCATTCGTGGCAGAAATACCTCAAAAACAGCAAATTTATGGTATTTGTTCTATTTTTGACTCATGACCTCTGGTATATTCTCATTTATGCCCGCCGTTTTATTCGATGAGATATGATGATTCGTCTCTATACTAAGCGCCGCGCTCTCGCACGAAAGGGGTGAATATTCTAGAAAAGCATTCATTTATGCAGCCAAGTCAGCAGCAGGAAGCAGGCGAAGTGAACCGCTTGGCTGTGAAAGTACAGGCAAGCAGGTATCTGCAACGAAATATATTATTTGTATTTTTGTCTATAATATTACATATTATATTCTATTACCCCTGTTTTTGGGCACATTATGCAATATTGCACATATTTTTGCCATTTTCCTCTTCCCTTTTTGTGACCTCTGTTGTATAGTGAATGGACTATGCATACACAACAGAGACCAGACAGGGGTCGAAAAGCCCCAAATTCTTCACCAACACCCAAATATGGTGATGGCAAGTACCGTCACTTGGTAGAGGATCCTAGATCACAAGATCCTGAAACTAAGGGTGTTTCGCGGCGAGGTGCCATTGGTGCAGCAGCTCTTGTATTTGGTGCTGTAGCCGGCCTTGCAGCAATGTGGTCAAAAGATAACTACAATCAGCACTCTTCTGCCGCCGAGCACCAACCCACCCCCGAAGAGCAAGCTACCCAGCTAATCGATGCCTATAGCGATTACCTCAGCCAGCGCGAAGCCTACCGCAAAGCCTACGAGGCAGGCAAACCCACAGAAGAGCCTCGGCTACCAGCCAACCTGGATGGTATTACTACTCTAACCGTCGAGGCTGGCGACAGCATCGGCACTGTGGTAGACCGGCACATCGCCACACTCGCCGAAGCAGATACATTCCATACCAAGCCCGAGCAAGATGGCGTGACTCATGCTGCATCGGCCCGCGTTGCTGAGCTCTACCTGACTGATGGCGACACCCGCTACGAGCTGCAGCCTGGAGACGTCGTGACACTCGCGCAATACCAGGGTTTTGTTATACCACTGACAATCAACCCACACGAGCCAAGCGCCGGCGTGCCACAGCACACTCTCGAGCCATAACTATTCATACGCTGTAATAAACCAGCCAGCCAGCCTGGCTGGTTTTGCTATAAGCAAGGTGGGCTCGCTCTTTAGCATCATAAGTGGTATAATAACGCATGCGATGCAAATGGAGCAGGTGCAAGCACTGATTTTTACGATTCGCCAGGCGGATGCCACACGGCTCAATGATCTCGCATATGCTGAGAAAACGGTGCGCATGCTTGCCAAGGTAGCTGGCCTGCACGCGCTCGAGTCTGTCTCGCATCAGTTCTCGCCGCAAGGCGTGAGTGTGTCGTTGCTGCTCGCGGAGTCGCACGCCACCATCCACACCTGGCCCGAGAGCCGCGGAGCATACCTCAGTATTGCCACGTGCCGACCACTGAGCGAGGATACAATTGAGACTCTCCGCCAATCCATTGCAGACGCATTTTATACCAATACTATAACGATCGAAAGCGCTATCTTATGACCAAACGCACCAAAGCTCGCCTCAAAATCAACGATGTCCTGCGCGGCAAGCGAACCAACTTCCGTGCGGTAGGTTGCTTGTTGTTTAAAGAAGACAACCCCGAGACCAAGCAAGCCTCCTATTGGGAAGAGTGGGAGCTAACGGGCCTCGAAAATTACGATAGCTGGGTGGAGTACGACCACGATAGCAAGGTTGTGTCGCTCTATGAGCCGGTGCGGTTTGCCCAGCGGCTTGAGCCAGAGACGCTCGCTGCGGGTAATGAGTTTAGCATCACGCTGGAGGACGGCACCGCACAGACCATTACCGTTGCCGAGGCCGGCGAAGGCACCATTATGGCCATTCACGGCAAGAACGCCTACCAGGTCTTTGAGGGTGAGCCGATGGCCTATGCCAGCCTGCACTACACCGATGCCGAGACCGGCACTACCACCACCTACACGGTCGAAAAATACAACCGGCGCGAGTACGACGTTTACCGCAAAACACCGCTGTCCGATGCGCAGCAAAAGGAACTATTTGGCCGGCTTATTCGCCCACGCAACTGGCCGCTATTTTGGCGCTGGGTGATGATTATCAGCTTTGTTGGGGCGCTGCTATTTGCTATTTACGATGAGTTCTTTGGCCATGATGATTCGCACAGCAGCGGCACCTACCACGGGCGTAGCGTCTATGGTGGCGGCAGTGGCGGCGTAGGCAAGTAACCTGGGCGCGAAAGGTAGACGAAAGATACTATGGCACATACTCGCGTCACGCCACCGGGCACCAAGCACATCACCAGCAAGGAAAATATCGCGCTGTTTGCGGCAGCGCTCCTCGTGGCAATTGGCGGACTCATCTACGAGCTCATCTTGGGTACGGCTGCCTCATACCTAGTGGGTGATTCAATCCTGAGTTTTAGCCTGGCAACTGGTATAACCCTCTTTGGCATGGGGGTGGGATCGCTGCTCGTGCGACATATTCACTGGCACCCAGCCACAAGCTTCGCCGTTAATGAAATCCTACTAGGGTTAGTGGGTGGTAATTCAGTGCTCCTGCTATACAGCGCCTTTAGCTTAAGCAAGCTGCACTGGCCAGTCTTTGCGCTGATTAGCCTGGTGATTGGTGTGCTGATCGGCCTGGAAATTCCGCTACTCGTCAAGATGTTTACCCGGTACGGCCGACCGTCTTCAGTGGAGCTGCTCAGTAAGGTGCTCGCAATCGATTACTTTGGCGCGCTGGTAGCCTCACTGATCTTCCCGCTCTTCCTGTTACCCAGCCTTGGCCTGATGCGCAGCACCTACCTGATCGCCACGCTTAACATCGCCGTGGCAGTGCTGATTCTACTGCAGCTGAAGACCTCGCGCAGGCTCCTGGCCGCCAGTGTAGTCGCAACCATCCTGCTGCTGGGACTGTTCTTTGGTGCCAGCTGGCTGGAGCACCGCATTGATACCAAGGCCTATAAAGACCCGGTGATTCTGTATCAGCAATCGGCTTACCAAAAGATCGTCCTCACCAAGTACAAGCAGGATTTGCGCCTGTATCTGAATAATAACCTGCAGTTTTCTAGCCTGGACGAAGCCCGCTACCACGAAACGCTGGCTGGTGCGGCTATGACGGCAGTAGAGCGACCCAAAAACGTGTTGATTATGGGTGGTGGCGACGGACTACTCGCGCGCGAGATCCTTAAGTACCCGAGCGTAGAGCACATCACCCTGGTGGATATCGATCCGGCCATGACGCAGCTGGCACGCACCAACCCCCTGCTCGCTGAGCAAAACAAGCGCTCGCTTGCTAGCCCCAAGGTGCGCGTCGTCAACGAGGACGCGTTTTTATTTGCCTTCAATACACACCAGGCATATGATGCCATTCTGATCGACCTGGTCGACCCATCGAACGACCGCCTGGCCAAGCTCTACTCGCAGCAATTCTACCGCCAGGCCGCGCGCATCCTCAGCCCCAGCGGTGTGATGATCACCCAAGCGACGTCGTCGTACTTTTCGCCACACACCTTCGCGATGGTGGCTAGCACCGTCGCATCCGCCCAACCCCAGCGGCATATCACACCCTTTAGCATCAATGTACCTTCCTTTGGCGAGTGGGGTTTTGTGCTCTCGACCAAGGATAAAGCCAGCCTGCTGAGCCAGCCGCTGCCGCCTGGGCTCAGCTACACCGATACCAAACTGCTCGACTACGCCCTGCGCCAGCGCCCCGCTAGCCTACCCCCGGCCGGCATTTCTACCCTGCTAACGCCGCGGATCATCGATGTCTATAACCGTGATATGGCGCAGTGGCGGTATTAATAAAGAACGCTCCTCCGTGTAGAGCCTAGTTCCTCCCTAGAATCAATCTGTAATCATAATTCGTTATTTACGGGTATATAGCCTGGCTAAAAACTAACCCGTCAGAGCTACTACGTTCCTCGTTTTACTCATCAACGCCCACCAACCCTCTATACTATTGGGATATTTTGCGTATGTTTGCTCTACAGACTGGTATATCGTATGATATAGTTATGTATCATAAACGACTACGCGAACAAGCCCGCCATTATGACATCCAGTGGTACCGCCAAACAGGTGTGTTTTACCCTGAGCAACTATCAGGTACGCCAACCGCTGGCGTATCTGCCAATACCTGGCACGAGTACATAAATCTGATACGCTAAGCAGCTGCCGATCACCCTGCCGATCACCCCGCCCATCGCTTCATCAGCCCCGAACTCATGACGACGGCAGACATGGTGGCTGAAATCCCAGATCAACGTGCTATGGTAGATGCCCGACTCGCCGAGCTACAGGAACTCTCTACCTCTATGCCCGCAGCGGAGCTTGTGGTAGGCACACCAGAGTACCACCCAGATGAAATTTACAACTCACTTGTTATTATCAAAAATGGCATACGCAGCGTACTTGAGCGCAAACGCACGATTTTTAGCTCAGCCGAGCGAGGGACATTCACCGCAAGCAACACATTGCAACAACGGTATACTCGCACATTATCTGCTGTGTGTGCCGATCTAGTGGGTTATGGCATGCAATACCCCCAATACCCCAAACTCCCCCAAGACACTCGTGCCATCCACGCCAGCTGCTGCTGGGCGACACCGCTCGAGGAGGGAGCTCGCTATGCCGCAGCGCCAGATGAAGAACGCTACACCAGCGCCATGACGCACACGCTTGGTCGTCTCTTCGCACGCTATCCACAGCTACAGCAGGTCATAGTCGTCGATCGCACTCCACCCAGCACAGCCATCCCACCGCTCAACTGCGTGGCGCGGCGGAATACGCATAATGGTATAATAGAGTCATGACACGATACGAAGGAACCAAACTCGCCGACTTTACACCTATAGCCAAAGTCGACGCATTGCAGATTATTGATATTATCCCCGGCACTGGTACCGAGGTACCAGCCGGCGCGACCATCACCGCACACTATACTGGTGCACTGTGCAAGAATGGCGTCATCTTCCAGAGCAGCCACGACTTTGGCCAGCCCGTCACCTTCGGCCTCGACCAAGTCATCCGCGGCTGGACAGAGGGCGTGCCTGGCATGAAGGTTGGTGGTATGCGCCGACTCATCATCCCAAGTGAGATGGCCTACGGCTCCGTTCGCGCTGCCGCTAACATTCCGCCTAATAGTGATCTCGTGTTCGACATTGAGTTGATGGATATTAAATAACAGAAGGTCAGCGCGCAAACAAGAAGCTCATACTAAGTGAGCTTCTTGTTTTCTTTGTAGATTTGCTTAAGGCGATTGGTATTTGTCGTTATGGGCACTCATGACACTAAGCAAATAGCCACCCTTTCCAGGTGGCCATTCGCAATGCAGCTGTAACTATAACGCGATGCTACTTTTTGTCGCTGCTTTTGTCGTCGACAACTTCGCCTTCGACGGGTTCGTCTTTGCCAGGCTTCTTGTCTGTAGCTTTCGCCTTGGCGTCAGCTTCTTCTTCGGCTTTTTTGTCCTCAGCTTGCTGCTGATAGAGCTTAGCTCCGATAGACATTGTTACGTCGCCCAGTGCCTTGGTGGCAGCCTCGAGCTCGTCTTTGTCTTCTGCGTTCTTGTGCTTCTCAGCTTCGGCAATGGCATCTTCCAGCGTCTTCTTGTCGTCGCTCGAGATCTTGTCTTTAAACTCATCGGGCATTTTCTTTGCCTGGTAGATGGCATTCTCGAGGCGGTTCTTGGCGTCGATTGCTTCACGCTTCTTCTTATCTTCATCGGCGTGGAGCTCAGCTTCCTTCTGTGCCTTCTCAATGTCTTCCTTGCTCATGTTGCCAGAGTTTTGGATGGTAATCGACTGCTCTTTGCCTGTGCCTTTGTCCTTAGCGGTAACACTGAGGATACCATTGGCGTCAATATTAAAGGTTACTTCAATCTGTGGCACACCGCGCGGTGCTGGTGCAATACCGTCAAGCACGAAGCGGCCTAGGCTCTTGTTGTCGTTGGCAAACTCGCGCTCACCCTGCAAAACATGAATTTCCACCTGTGGCTGATTATCTGCTGCAGTTGAGAATACTTCGCTCTTACTGGTTGGCACAGTGGTGTTGCGCTCAATTAGCTTGGTTGACACACCGCCCATTGTCTCAATGCCGAGGCTTAGCGGTGTTACATCCAGCAGCAGCACATCCTTGACGTCACCAGCTAGCACACCGCCCTGGATAGCCGCACCAACAGCCACCACTTCGTCTGGGTTAACGCCTTGCATCGGGTCTTTGCCAAACAGCTTCTTCACCCGCTCGACCACTGCTGGCATGCGGGTCATACCGCCAACCATGACGATGTTGTTGATGTCAGACTTGCTCAGCTTGGCGTCCTTAAGCGCCTTCTCGACTGGACCATCGAGGCGGTCAAGCAGATCCTTCACCAAGTCCTCAAGTTTGGCGCGCGTCAGGCTCATCTCGAAGTGCTTTGGCCCGTCAGCATTAGCTGTGATAAATGGAATATTGACATCATACTCAGTAACAGTCGAGAGCTCCTTCTTTGCCTTCTCGGCTTCGTCCTTGAGGCGCTGCATGGCGGCGTTGTCTTTGCGCAGATCAATGCCTTCTTTGGCCTTGAAGTCATCGAGGAAGTAGTTGACGATGGCGTTGTCGAAGTCCTCACCACCAAGGTGAGTATCACCATTGGTCGACTTCACTTGGAAGAAGTCATCAGCGATTTCCAGCACCGACACATCAAAGGTGCCACCACCAAGGTCAAAGACAACGATATTCTCTTCTTTGCCCTTATCGAGACCATAGGCGAGAGCAGCCGCTGTTGGCTCATTGATGATACGCTCGACTTCTAGGCCAGCAATCTTACCAGCATCCTTGGTAGCCTGGCGCTGTGAATCGTCGAAGTAGGCTGGCACGGTAATAACCGCCTTCGTCACCTTCTCACCCAAGAAGGCCTCGGCATCAGCCTTGATCTTGCTCAGAATCATAGCGCTCACTTCTTCTGGTGTATATTCTTTATCGCCCAACTTGACGGCAACGGCATTGCCCTTTTTGACGATCTCGTATGGCATGATGTCGAGATCTTTCTGAACTTCTTTGTCGGTGAATTTGCGGCCAATCAAGCGCTTAACGCCATAGATCGTATTCTTAGGGTTGGTCACACGCTGGCGCTGCGCCACCTGCCCCACAAGGCGCTCACCTTTTTTGTTGATTGCTACCACTGATGGCGTTGTGCGATTGCCTTCAGCATTGGCGATAACCTCCGGCTTGCCCGCAAGCAAGTACGCAAAGGCACTGTTGGTCGTACCAAGGTCGATGCCGATAGTTTTACCCATAATGATTCCCCTTTCTCTTATGATCATATCTGGTGTTATGCTTGTATCCATTCTAGCACTCTTTTATACCGAGTGCCAACTATTTCAGTATAAATAATTAGCACTCTCGTGTCAAGAGTGCTAATTAAATTTATTTCAGTCTTTGCTACATTTTCTTGCGAATCAGCCAAGCTCCGGCTCCAGTACCAACAGCTAATACTGCGACCAATGTGACGGCAACGATACTCGCGCCCGTATCTGCCAGTTGGCTACCATTGTTTGCTGCCCGTGCTTTGTTATTACTGCTACTGGCACTCGAGCTACTGGAGCTGCTAGAACTGCCAGGGTTGCTCGGGTTCGGGTTGCTCGGGTTAACATGCTTCCCTTGCTCATATGCACGAGTGGTTGTGTAGATATTCCCACCGTATGATACCGCAGCTAGTTTTGTACCATCAGCTGCGCCTGCAATTGCTGACCAGTTTGGCACACCTGCAGATGCCTGCGCGACCCACGTTGCGCCAGAATCACTTGAGCTAAAGATATATCCACCACCACCAGCAGTCGCCGAGATCTTACTACCATCGTCAGAAATGGTAGCTGACGTCCAGTTGTGCAATCCATCGGCTGCGTGCTCCGTCCAGGTTGCGCCAGCATCGGTAGAGGTGTAAATATTGCCACCTGTTGCCGTTGCTACCAATTTATTGCCGTCTGATGAGCTAGCGACCGAAGACCATTTTCGGGATCCAGAGCTTTTTCGTTCTGTCCAGGTTGCGCCAGCACTGGTGGAGGTGTAGATGGTACCACCATCAACTATGGCGACTAATTTATTGCCGTCAGATGAGCTAGCGACCGAAGACCATTTCCGAGAGCCAGAGCTTTTTCGTTCTGTCCAGGTTGCGCCAGCATCGGTGGAGGTGTAGATGGAGTGGTCTTTGGCTGTCGCTACTAACTTGTTGCCGTCAGCAGAGCTAGCAACTGCAGTCCAGTTATACGACCCAGGTACTCCACGTGCCGTCCAGGTTGCGCCAGCGTTGGATGACGTGTAGATATAGCCACCCCAATCATACACAGCAGCTAATTTATTACCATCAGCGGAGCTAGCGACTGCTATCCAGTTACGATCCCCCGACCCAGAGCGCTCGGCCCAAGTTGCACCAGCATCAGATGACGTGTAGATCTTACCACCCCATGCTGTTGCAGCTAATTTATTGCCGTCAGCCGAGCTAGCAATCGACGTCCATTTCCGAGAGCCAGCAGCCTCACGCTTCGACCACTCTGCACCTGTCCCCGCTGCTGGTACTTCGGCTGGCTGTGTGCCTGCACCCCTTTGGAAGACACGAACGTAGTCGATGAGCATCGTTTGTTTTGGAAAAGTATCCGAAGGAGATATTGGCTTCTGCTCCTCATCTTTCTCTACATAATCATTCAAGATAAAGCGCCAACCAGCGTCAAATGTTTGCTTGATCAACTCCTTATCAGCCAATGTTGTCAGTTTCACCGACGGCGTACGCTCAATGTCTTTGTGATTCGTTGGGCTCGCGTGGTAGTTGTACGCTGTGATTGGCTTGTCATCAATGAAGTATTTAACTGTCTCACCATCATACTCAACTGCCCATGTGTGCCACTCATAGGCGAGCGAACCTGACTTAGAACCCGCCTTGTGTTCGTCGCTATGGATAATCCTTCGTGTTCGCCAACCATTCTTCCAGTTACCAGAAACACCGTGGTGGTAGCATGTTGCGTGAGTACTCGACCACGTATACGCCGGTGTATACGAATACCATTCGATGATGTCTAGCTCACCATATGGGTCATTAGCGTTAGGATTATGATGACAATTTTGCAATGAATTGCCGTTAACCATCCACAGCGATGGTCGTGTTCCGTTTTTTCCATTCCAGTTAAATTTGGCGCGAATCTCGGCCCGGAATGGTTTTGTGCCATCAACGACCTTAGTTTTATTTGTTACGCGACCACTGAGGTATCGCGTCATTTTGCCACTTGGGCATGGTGCTTCGCTGACGTTAGAATCATTCAGCGGCTCGTCAAGGTTTGCAACACAGTGGCGCTGCGTTTTTATCTCTAGATAGTCGTTGTCAACAACTTTTACATTACTTGGGTTATAGGCTAAGTGATTACCGCCATAATTGTCTCGGTTCTGCTGCAAGACATCCCATCCACTAGGTACTGAAGTCCCTTTGAACTCCTCGTTCCACACGACTCCCCATTGATTTGAGTTTGCCTTGGTATTACTGCCGCATGCTAGTGCAACCAGCAAAATACTACCAGCCGCTACCAGCGCTATGACTGACCGTTTTACCATCTCCTCTTTCTCCCTGTTTTTTATGCTAAAACCCTTGTCGTCATTGTAACGTTGGCATCCTTTATTTGCAAGTGCAACTGCGAGCAAAGTGGCTTAATACAATTTTAGACCCACACAATAGTCCAGACCTGGTATCAATTTTATACAATAATGGACAGCCTATTGTGATCACTCGGCTCGCTATTTTAGTCTGACAAAAAGCGTATTGAGAGCCTCCTATTGGAGGTATTACCACTGATAGATCTCATCACCTGCAACAATTGCTGCGGCTAATATCTCAGCCCGCCGGAGACGCCAGTACGCCATTACTGCATAGACAAAGACCGCTACACCACCGGTCAGCACCGCATAGCCCACACCGCGCACAACCCGTGTATCACTCCCTTGGATAAATATCACATAGAGCGAAACTGCTCCCACCAGTGGTGCTGCCGCTGCTGCAACCACCGCCCAGCGTGCCCGCACTACACGCTTACTAGCAAACGTCCGGGTATGCTGGTGCCGTGCCCAGACTGCAGCAAGGGCCGCCACGAGTCCAGCACCAATCACCATAAGCAAGTAGAGGCGATTCGTCGCTTGGTTGGCATCGTCTACTGTTGTATTGAGCACACCAACGGCTGAGTCGTACTGACTCACCGCTGTTTCTACATCTGTCAAATAGACTGCTGCAGCCTGCGTATCTTTGCTAGCAAAGGCTTGTGGAGCACGCCCAAGAAGCGTCTTGACGACTGAGGATTTTTCCTTCACTGCTGCCGCATGACGGCTATACTCATCGCCAAGCTGCGCCGAAAATGAATGCTCTGCTACTACCGCAAAGGCTGCTGCGGCCTGCTTGGCTCGTTCATCAATAGAGTCCTTCTTGGGCTGAGTGGCATAAAGCTCACGTGTAAAGGCTTGATAGGCTGTGCTCGCTCGCTTGACCACTGTAATATCGGCTTGGTTGGCCAGTGGCGTTGCATGAGCCTGAGCACTGCCAACACTAAGTGTTGCTAATATGATGAGTGTTCCTGCAAGCAGCCAACGCCTCATCCCGCTCACTCCTACGGCTGCCGGCTGACCCGCACCATAGCATGGCGCAGGACGTGACCATCAAGCTTATAGCCGCGCTGCAGCTCTTCACTAATAATTTCTTTGTCGCCACCTTCATCATCCATCGAGACAGCTTCGTGGAGGTCTGGATCAAACTCGGTCGTGCCAAGCTCAACCACGATCGGCTCAAGCTTGAACTCTGCCATCAAGCCATCGAGCTTTTTCGACATCGCTACTACTCCACTCGCCCAGGTATCATTCTGAAGTTTCTTGGGGACGTTGGCGGTGGCTCGCTCGATCGTATCAATCACGGGTAGGAGCTTGCGAATTGTTTGCTGAGTACCCGCCGCCTTAGCTTGGGCCTTCTCTGCATCAACGCGCTTGCGATAATTCTCAAAGTCTGCTCTGGTGCGCTGCAGATCCTGCGTGAGCTCACCAATCTGCTGTTCAAGCTCTGTTGTATTTGGCGCTTTCTTGTGTTTTGTCATCGATATCATTCCTCCTGCCTAGTGGTTTTGCCTGTGGTACTGAGCGGGCTGCTCAGCCATCTTATTCTCCATAGTATAACACGATTGCAATGCAAATAACAGTGGTCGTGTCATTATAATATCTCCTCCAGCATCACCCCAGTGCGCTTGACCAGCTCGATGGTACGGCGATAGTGCTGGCGCATCGGGCCGATCACACCAATGTAGCTGCGGTCGCTATAGGGTGAGCGAAATTTGCTAATGATGAGCGTCGCATCGCTGCTCTTGCCAATGGGGTTCTCACTGCCAATGAAGACATTGAGTGGCTCGTTGGGCCGAGCTTCGCGCAGCCACGGCTCGATATTGTCAATCAAATGCGCTACTGATTGGACATGCTTGCCCTCAAGAAATTCTGGCTGACTAAAAAGCCGGCTAATGCCATTCATATAGAGCTCGCTGCCGATGGTAGCAAAGCCCAAGTTACCCGTGAGCTCGACGAGGCTATCCACCGCACTGCGAATAGCTCGATCGGCTGCATCGAGATGTGAGTTGACGTGCGCTTCAATAGCCTTGGTGCTGCGGTCAATCCCGCTAGGGAGCTCGCTCATCTGGGCGTTGGTGATGCCATTGACATAGAAGCGGTAGCCCTTACTGGTGGGGATACGCCCAGCACTAGTGTGCGGCGCCTTGACGAAGCCCATCTCTTCGAGCTTAGCCATCTCGCTACGGATAGTTGCACTAGACACCCCAAATAGCTTCGCCAGCGTTACACTCCCCACAGGGGCAGCGATCTCGGCGTATTGCTCGATGATGGCAGAAAGAATCGCTTGTTGCCGTTCGGTCATAGTCGCATTATAGCGTAGAGTTGGCACTCTCGTCAATAGAGTGCTAATGATCTAGTGGAATATGTAGCCTATTCCCTGCTGCTGAGCCTCGTCTGTTAGCGAGACGCGTCACAGCGAGCTATCCTTCTGCTCCTTGGTCGTTGAGATCGCGATGCTTGATCATTGCGCTCTCGATTGTTTCGCGGTGCAGGAGCGATGACGACATACATGCAGTGATCTTTATCTCTACTGCCTTGCCATTTCTTCTTACTATTTTGCCTATCACGACTGACGCTCCTTACACTGAGCAACGAGCTGGCTCAGTTCATTTCTTGCCTGCTGATTCTCCCGCTTGAACCTGTCCATTGCACGCACGATAGTCTTGCCTAGGTCGGGGTCACCATCTGCAATGTCAAAGCAGTTTTTCCAGAGCTCACTATACGTCCAAGCCGTCATTGCTATCCTGCGGCGCAGCTCGGCTACTTGCGGGCAGCCATAGCACTGCTTGGGGATATAAGAAGCCGCAGATATATCTGGCTCATCAAGCCCCTCCACAATGCCATGAAATTCTCGTTCTTTATCTGATGTCATCGGTGTTTTACATATCCCTATGTCGTTATTTATTGGCAAAATAGGCTGCTATTGATCGGAGGTATCTGATTCGGATGAGTCCTGCTCATCTCCGCCAGTACGACGGACTGTCGCTGCTTCGCTACTCTCTCCATTAGGCGCAGCGGGTGAGCCACATACCTCTACAACCGTTTTTCTATCTAAACTTATACATTTTATAATTCCAGAACAGCCTGCTGTTTGCCTTTCTATACCTGGCAGCAGCTGATTGAATGCGGCGCCCCCTATAGCAAGCTTCATCTCTACGATTTTCCTATACGCAGCTCGTGCTTCTTCTAGCTGCTCTGGGTCTTCTAGGATCTGCTCTATTTCTTTCTCAGGTGTGCCTTGCACTCGTAGCCATGTTGTAATATTGTCTGCCGTCTCCAGTGCTGTACGCTCCAGCGCTTTCTTCTGTGCTAATGCTATTTTGAGCGCCTCTATTGTCCCTGCCAGCAGTGGGCACTTTCGACATTGTTCAGGAATATAGCTATCAAGATCAGGACCAGTACTAAGACCCTTGACAATACCGTCAAAATCACCAATCTGCTCTTTCACAATATCAGGTAGTGTAGCGATTTTTTGCCCTGCTGTCAATCTGAGTAAATTTGAGCTGCCAAAACTCTGGCAGCTCTCACGCCTCTCGTTGTTATCGCCCCTTTCATGGAACATTGGTAATGATGAATATTATTCGTGAGTATTCAGCTCTTATCCCTGAGGCTGGGGTTAATTATCACGATCAATAGCAGCTCTATCAGATGAATTAACCTATCTCCACTCGCCCGCATCAGAGTAGAAACAGCATAACAGTACCGAGCATAGCCTACAAATCTGCGGCCATTACTTTCCGCTGCGTGCTCGTGTGAAGCGCCGGGCAGCGTCGGTGGAGAACATGAGCACGATGACGATGTTGATACCAATGAAGAGCAATGTGCCAGCAGCCGACCATGTAACCCTGCCGATCGTCAGCCCAAATGAACTAATCACCGCTGCAAGGCTAGCAATGCTCATCAGCAAAATACGCGAGCGGTCGCTGCCGCGGAAGGTCAGACCCGCAAGAAAAATCACGATGCCAATCCATGTCGTAGATACAACGGCTGAGATAGTCGCCACGATATGCGTCGCACTCTCAATGCTCTGCAGCGGCAAGCCACTGTCGTGAAAAATCCGCACCACCTCCATGCGTAAGTGGCTAAAGTTGAGAATCTCGAAGAAGGTGCTCATCGTCGCCACAGCAATCGCCAGGCCAATCATAATAATCCCAAGGGCGATCTGTGGTGGGCGGCGGCTCAAAAATTGCGACATGAGAGTAGCGTGTTCATCAGGCATAGTCTCGTGCGTCGTTGCGTCGAGAATCAGGTCGGAAGGCACGTCCTCGTCTTCGCTTGCTTTGGCGCGGACACGGCCAAGCTCGATAACGGGCAGGTCGCCATCGGTAATAATGTTGTCTCCACCCCCGTTGCGCGAGTGGTAGCCCGTCGAGAAATCCTCTAGTACCGTTAGCTCAATCGAACGAAGCGCACGCGTGACTGTCTTGACGACGTAGTCGCGCTCGATGTCGGTGTTCTCATCGATCTTGTGTGTCACTTGCAACGTAAAAATTGATAACCCCACACTCTTGTCGTACGTACCAGCCGCCAGCCAGTCCACCTGATGCCCACCGGGCAACAACCACCCCTGGGGGCAGCGCCAAAAGCGCACGTGGTGGCGCTTGCCTGGATTGCCATCGATCTCCTGCTGGTAGGCAAAGTCCTGCTGCCGGCCAAATAGCACTAGGGGCGAGACTGGTGCATTAGGATAGCTGCGGCGGGTCAGTGTGGCGAGGATAATCCGCCACGACGAGCGCACCGTCACATCATCAGCCAGCGCCCAGCCAGCGGCCGTCATGGCACGGTGGAGCTGAGCTTCGCTGCCGCGAAAGGCGAGATTGACTGGGTCGCCAAGGAGGCCATCTGTGGTGCGTGTTCGGCCAATGAAATAATTAGGCACATAAATACTGCTTAAGATACGGTGCAAGCGCGGCAATGCAAAATATGCCGTGATCACCCACACCACCGCAAAGAACCCTACCAGCCACCAGCCACCAGTGTGCCAGCCCTCGCGCCACACCAGCCAAACAAACCAAAATGACGCCGCCCCCGCAAAAATAAAGAACCCTTGATCGACCAACGCCGTGGGCGACCACACTGGTCGGCGCAGCGCCAGAGATGAGCGCTGCTTATGCTCGGTATCACCTGGCTCAGCGGCAGCATGCGTGGCTGGCTTACTCATACATGCTCCGGGTGCTCGCGCAAGAGGCTATCGAGCAAGTCTCGCGCCGCCAAGCGAGCTTCGTCATCCTTGCGATTATACACATCCGGCTTGGAGGCAATCGCCCGCACAATGCGCGCCGTCTCGTCGATATCATCGTTGATGACGAAGTGGTAGTATGGAACTTCGAGTGCGTGGGTAATCTCGCGGATTGCACTGGTGTAGCGCTTGGGCCACTCACGATCAAACTCCGCCTGCGAGGTATAGCGTACACTGAGGCGCCGCTGCCATTCTTGAAAGTTTGGTGGCAAGAGAAATATCGCGACCACGCCTGGGGAAAGCTTTTTATACTCATCAACGCCCTGCACATCAATGTCCGTCACAGCAATCTTACCCGCATCGCGAATATCCTGAATCTGCCTGACGCCTGTACCATAGAGCGTCCCATGGACAAACTTCGCCTCTACAAAGGCACGGCTTTGCAATAGCTCTGCGGCAGTTGCTTCATCAATATAATGATAGTCGACTCCCTTTTGCTCCCACACACCTTTGTTTTGGCGAGGCTGACGGGTGGTGTACGAGACGATATCGGCAAACTCGGTGCTCGCGAGTAACCGCTGCTTAGTCGTATCCTTGCCTGCCCCAGAGATACCAACGAGCAGCACTATCCTTGTGTCGCATACAAGCTGGCGCACTGCCTCGGTTGGCTGATATTGTTCGATTAGTGATTGAAGATTCGTCATAGTCATATCATATTTATGATAGCACATCGCAGAGAGTGGCTTCTCACCCTTGCCGTAAGAAGTTAGTTATTATTCTTGATATTGTTTAGATCTATCTGAAAGTAGTCTTCCAGAAACTCTTGGGAGTACTGATCGATATCTGTCATATGTCCTCCGATACGCACACAATCAGGCATCCCCATATGATCTGGTTTCGTTACAGCGTGATATTGCCTGTGCGCAATAATCAATGCTGGTTGGAGCTGTTGCTCAGGTCGAAACTCATGATGAATCATTGCTGCAATCTCCTCTTCTCTACCGCGCGTTTGGTATGTCCACCGGCCACGGGCAATTGACTGTGCCGTGCGTCGTGCGTCCGCATAGTGACAAGTAAAATGCACTGGCACGCCATCAAGAGTAAGCATATCGTTGCCATTGCTCAGTTCTAGCGCAAGCCGCGCTAAGCTCACTGCTCGCCAATACCGATAATCGCGCTCTCTCTGCAGGTGGCACATCGTCATACACGAGTGCTCTGTCTATATCGGCTACCAATCGGTCATAACGTATCTGCACTTGCACACAACCCCTGTTAGTTGTTAATCTCGCTTAAGCATCACCGTAAAGGCTTCGCTAGGAATATCGACTTTACCAAAGCGTTTCATGCGCTTCTTGCCGCGAGCTTGCTTGGCAAGGAGCTTCTTTTTGCGGCTCACATCACCACCGTAGAGATAGCCCGTCACATCTTTGCGGTAGGCACCAATATTTTCGCGGGCAATAAACTTCCCACCAATCGCCGCCTGCAGTGCCACCTCAAAGCTCTGGCGCGGCACGACATCCTTGAGCTTCTTCACCACCTCGCGCCCCAGCCGCTGCGACTCCGAGCGGTGGCACATCACACTCAGCGCATCAACCATCTCACCTGCCACGTAGAAATCCACGCGCACCAAATCCTCTGCTTGGTAGCCCCGTAGTTCATAATTAAACGAACCGTAGCCACTAGTGACCGACTTGAGTTGGTCATAAAAATCCGTCAGGAGATTGGCCAGTGGCGCCGCAAAGGAGATGAGGGCACGCTCGTCGATGTAACTGAGGTTCTTTTGCCGACCGCGCTTGCTAACGATGAGCTGGATTACTGCGCCGATGTAATCTTGGGGTACGACGATCTCACCATCAATCCACGGTTCGCGAATATCCTTGATCTGGGCTGGGTCAGGCAATTCGCTAGCAGACTTGATATCTAGCTCATCGCCATTGGTTAAGCTCACTTGGTAGTCGGTACTTGGGTTGGTGACGATGAGGTCCAAATTATACTCGCGCTCGAGCCGCTCACGAATGATATCCATATGCAAGAGGCCAAGGAAGCCAATCCGCACGCCATAACCCAACACCGGCGAATTCTCCGGCTCGAACTGCAGCGCACTATCGCTCAGGCTCAACCGCTCAATCGCTTCCTTCAGGTCATTATAATCTTCATTAGACACCGGGAAAAACCCTGCGTAGACGAAGGGCTTGACTTCTTTGTAGCCAGGGAGAGGCTGGACAGTTATTAACGACATATTAAGCTATATTATAACACCTTGCTGGCACGACGGGGATACATAGCCCGCAGCTTACACACTTCCATCTAGGGTGTCTTGCGTTTTATATGCTCTAAAGTCTTTTCTGTGGTATAGCGATGAAAACCAGAATTAAGAAGGTCCTCTGCTACTACAGGGTCAACGTGGCTGCCCTCAGCAAGACGACTAAGGCGTATGCTAGCCTTTTCAGCATTGGGATCTGTAAGCATTGCTTCCTGGGCTGACTGTGGACGAGCTGCTCTACTCATCTCATCCTCGGCAATAACAGGATCCATATCACCGGTTTCTACCTTCGCAGCTAGCTCAGCCGACAATTTACCAAGCTGCGCATCCCTTTGATCTACCCCCCCTGAACTTAAGAACATTTCCACCAAGACTGATAATATCCCAAGAAGCACTTATATTTTTTAAAAGACTACGCTTTTCTTTCACAGCACGATACTCCATAAATAGCTTATTAATGAATCTCATGATATAACTATTGTTTATAAATGTCAATGGTACTTCCCTACTCCGCACCTAACATTTAGTCGCTTCTTAAGTTGAAGGAAATGAATTGGACGATACCTTTCGCACAAAGGCCGCCTTACCTGCCGTATATGCCTCTCTGTTGTGTCGATACTGCTGCGCCAGCTTGTTGTTTGAGTTTGGTATACTTTTCACGCAAGACGCAGCTACTCCGCAAGCGATCACGAAAGATAATCTTTGGCGACGGCATCACCTTTGCCTGCTCGACATGGAGATGATATTTCTGGCGCAGTGGATCATCCACGTCATATCCTTTGCCAAACTCCATCGTCAGCTCCGTCTCAGCATTAGTCATATTTTCGTAGCCAAGCGAGCGAAGCCTCTCTATCAGCCGCTGCTTTGCTCTACTATCAAGCTTGTTCACAAGGAGTAGGCTATCTATGATTGGTTTGGCTGCCAACCCCGGCACCGCTGTGCTACCAATATGCTCGATGGCACACACCTCATCACCCAGCACACCACTTACCCGCACTGCCTCAGCCATGAATAACTGTGGCCATCGTTCATCATATGGCACTACCTCTATCGGAAAGAGCTGGCCAATTTCTTCTGGTGTCATGGCGTCGAATTTGCTCATCATGGTTACCTCTTTATATGAACATGCTCACCTTCATGCAGTCGCACTGTTGGCACCATAGGAAACGCCGTTGCGAGCGCATCGGCATCTGCAACAGTACGCCGCTCCGCAGGATTATCAGTATTATAATGGACAACGACATTCATTGGCAAGATAGCCGAACCAGCATCAACTCCTCGATGGCTTAAAAAATGCTGTGCAAGATAATTCGCTCCAGCTGATGAACCAATATAAACTTTGCCACGCAGTAGTCGTTCTACCTCTGAGAAGTCACGAAGTTCTTGCAAAAGTCGAATTGTCCTACCACCGTGAACGTAGATAATATGAGCACGTCGAACTTGCTCAGCAAAACGGCCTTTGATTGCCAATTCTCGTTTCGCCGCAGGGAGATATTGGTTATACCAGCCCGCCCAATCATCAAACTTCTGTTGCCATTCTTCATGCGGGCTAGCAAAGAACACATCAAGAATCTTAAGTTCATCTTGCCGTCCTGCAAAGAAATTTTGCAAATAGCTACCAAAGTTACCCACCCAACGCTCTGCACCACCGCAAAGGATATATGTCGTAAGGGTTCTTTTCTGCATCATACCGATCCTCTATTAGGTAGAGTATTACCGTTCCTCTATCATCTGCACCACACCCGTCTCGTTATACCTCTGGTAGGCAGTGAGAATCTGGCGTGTGGCGTCATTCGTATTGAGCTGCAATGCTTCGTCTAGCGAGAACCACTGGCCTGTCGCTACTTCCTCAGTATCAGTATGCGATGCCTCGCTTTGCCATTGCTTGAGGCAAAACACTACAGTAAAGGCTTGTGTGTCACCATCAGGATAATGATACACCCGTCCTGGGCCAGACTGCGTTGCAAAGAGCTCAAGGTCGCTGGCGTGCGCAGTGATTCCTGCTTCTTCACGCAGCTCATGTAGTGCCGCACTGGTATAACTATCGCCTTCCTCGACGTGTCCACCTACTGTACTCCATCGATCAAAGGCTTTGGCGTAGATGAGTTTGACGCGCCCTGCTTCATCAACAGGCAAGACATCAACAGTTGTCGTGAGTAATTTCTTATTCCCAACCTTCTGGCGCAACTGCCACACATACGAGCCAACGTACCCCATATTCACACTCCCTTCTCTGCCGCCAGCAGATGATCAATGGTACTTTCTATTATGATTTTAGCATATTCGTTGAGGATGAGACGGCTAGCTCCACACTACTCGTCCGCACGAGAGTCTCCTACTTGCTGGAGGGTGCTGGCGAGCAAAGCCCAGGCAGCGAGCATGGCGTAGTTGGTAATCTTGCCAGCAGCGACCATCTGAGCCACCTGGTCAATTGGCAGCCATTCCGAAATAATTTGCTCGGTGTCATCTGGCTGGTGTTGGTGGTTTGTCCCAGCATATTCGCCGTAAACTACATGGAGCTTCGCGCTGGTGCAACGATTGTCGGCATAGAGCCAACCACACGCTCGCACACCTGTCATGACAATGCCCGACTCCTCAGCCAGCTCTCGCTGCGCTGCCGCACACACGTCCTCACCTGCTTCGATCTTCCCACCCGGGAACTGATACAACACTTCATCCACTGGGTATGAATACTCTTGCTGTACCAAAATATTATTGCCTCGGCGACACACTACGATTACCCCACCATACCCATGGTAGGGGTAATGGATATATTGGATGGCCTTTCCATTTGGTAGCTCTATTATATCTTCTGCGACGGTAAGCCGAGGGTGCTCGAAGAGCGTCCGCGACGATAGCATACGCCATTTTTGCAGCTGGTGTGATGACATTGTTGGTAAGATATGGATAAGCTTTACCTATTTGACCCTTTCTTAATAAAATTCACTTTCTTAACCTTAGGGATATAACGACGAGACAACACTGTAACCAGCCACAAACAGCCACTACATAAGACAAATCCAATTGTCGCAGGGGCAATCACCGCCAGACCAGCTTCACCAGAAAAAGTTATACTCCATAGTAATTTACCGGCAGCCATGAACGCCATGACTGCCACACCCAGCCAGATATTTCGCCACCACAATGCCGCTGCTAAAGAAACAAAGGATAATGGTATAAGCAATGTGAGGAAAATCTTACCAAATGTCCATTCACTCTGCAGATACTGCTGCTCAACTTGCAAAAACTGTTGCACCTGTGAATTCGTTTCACTGGGCGGGGCAAACCACCCCATGCTGGTCAAGGTGAGTAATATCACCATCATTATCCCTGCCCAGCTCCGCCGATAGGCAAACCAGCAAAACGGTATCAAGAACAATGGACGGATATACCAACTAAGCTGGTTGTGGTGCCGCTGCCACAGCCAATCCCAAAAACTCGGAACAGTAAATGCCACGGCGATGAATAGTATAATCAGGCCAGCAAATAAGATGGCGATGAATATGTCGTACTTTTTTATCGCAGCCATCATACAGTAAACTATAGCACATGTTATAACTACTCAAAGTATTTCTTGAGTGTCACCGTATCGCCCACCCGCGCTTCACGCGTGGTTTTCAGGTTGGTGACGATGTAGCCGATTTCGCCGGTGCCAAGCAGTGGGTCGGGCTGCATAGTTGGGCTCAGGTGCCCTACTTCCAGAGCAAGGCCACGAGCTCCAGTAGCCATCATGGTGATGTCCGCACCTTTCGGTATCGTGCCATCTACCACTCGCACGTAGAGGATAACCCCCCGGTAGTCGTCATAGTAGCTATCAAAGATCAGGGCGCGCGTTGGTATGGCTGGCCTATCACCACCCTGCGCGGCCATACTCTCAGCCTGCACCGCTAGTGGTGACACTGGTGCCTGGATACGCTCGACGATAGCCCGCAGTACCTGCGGTACATTCTGCCCAGTCTTGGCTGAGATATGAATAATATCGCTCTCATCACAGCCGAGTAGATTAATCACCTGCTTGGAGACGCGCGGTACATCAGCGGCTGGTAGGTCGACCTTATTGAGCACCGGGATGATGGTGAGGTCCTGCTCCATCGCGAGATACACATTGGCGAGCGTCTGCGCCTGAATCCCCTGGCTAGCATCCACCACCAGCACCGCACCTTCGCAGGCCTGCAAGCTACGCGATACTTCGTAGCTAAAATCCACATGGCCGGGGGTGTCGATCAGGTTGAGGTCGTAGGTGCCAGGCTGGGGTGCGGTGTTATCGCTTTGGCTTCGTTTCGATGCTGGCCCGCTCGCTGTCTGCGCACTGGTAGGGTTTGCACCCTCCGCACCATACTCATACTTCATCCGCACCGGAGCGAGCTTGATGGTAATTCCCTTCTCGCGCTCCAGATCCATGCTATCGAGCAACTGCTGCTTCATATCCCGCTTAGTAACGGTGCCCGTCAGCTCCATCATGCGGTCGGCCAGGGTACTTTTGCCGTGGTCGATATGGGCGATGATGCAGAAATTACGGATATGTTCCATATGCTAGCGTTTCCAGTTCCAGCCAAGGTTAATCCGTCCAAAGAAGATCTGCCGCAACCGATTAAGCACTGGCTCGGCCTCTTTAAGCCTCAGCCGCCGGCTAAACCATATATAAACCGCAAAGCTCACTACTGTGATCATAATAAATTTCGGGAAAGCGAGAAAGAAACTCTTATCGTTTGTGCCAAAGGGGATCATTACCACGCTCAGGTAAGCAGCCAAACCAGTTGGCACCGCAGCGATAACCATCTTGTAGATACTATTAACGAAGCTGCGGTCAAACAGCCTCGGCATACGCCGCCCCATGAAGAAGAAGAGGACAATCACCTCCACCACGGCGGTGATAGACTGCGCCCAAGCTAGGCCATAGCCTGGGTTTTGGTTCTTCGACCAGAGATTTACCAAGATAATCGCCAAGATGATATTAAACCCAATCGCAAAGAATGAGATATAAAGCGGCGTCTTGGTATCTTGCTGTGCGTAGAAGCTACGTGCCGCAATATGATAAATCGTGCGGAAAAATATCGTCAAAACTAGTACCCCAAGAAAACCGGATATTACTGGGTCGCCCCCGTTATGGATAAAGCTCACCACATAGCCCCGTGCAAAGTAAGTAATGACTGCCACTGGCAATGCCAACCAAATAATCACCCGGATCATCACCTGCAACTCTTTGCGGAAAAGATCCTCGCGCCCCGCCCCCAGGTGCTCTGTCATCTGTGGGAAGGCTGCGTTACTAATCGCCACACCAATCAAGTTCACAGGCATCAATGACAATGCCGACGCCTGTTGGTAAGCCCGCACCGTCCCATCAGCCATGCGTGAGGCAAGGTTTGTCTCCACAAGACCATTGAGATAATCGATCCCTTGGTCGAGTGAGCGCGTCCGCAGCAGACGCAGCACTTGGCGAAAGCTCTTGTTCTTGCGCTTAATCATAAAGCGATAGTCGAAGCCTAGCCCCAGCAAGCCGACCGAGCTAACGATCAGCTGCAGCACCGAGCCCAGCACCACACCCAGTGCTACACCCATAATGCCGCCATCAAACACCTGCCAGCCAAAAATATTAATGCCGTTCGTAAAGAAGGTTGCACCGATGATAATACCGATGTTGTAGATCGTTGGTGCCAACGCATAGAAGGTAAAGCGCCCAATCGCCTGCTGCATACTAGCAATGACGGTAGAGATAGAGAAGAGGAATGGGTTGACCGCAATCACGCGCATCATACTCACTGCTAGGCTCCGCCCTGACTCACTGAGCCCCGGCCCTACCACGACATTCACAAGCGGCTCAGCAAAGATCATAATCAAAATACTCGCCGCTAAGGTCGTGAGCGCTAAGAAATTGATCAAGCTCGAGCTCAAATCCCACGCCGACTGCTTGTTACCTGACGCCAAGCGCTGGTTAAACACTGGTATAAAGGATACGCTCAGCGCCCCAGACACCAGCACAAAGAACATGAAGTCGGGGATAGTAAAGGCTACGGTATAGGCATCAGCACCCACTTTGTAGGTGTCGTAGTACATACCATTAATAAGCCGCTCACGATACATCCCCAAGACGCTTGACAGCAGTGTTGAGCCCGCGAGTAGGGCAGCAGCATTCTTGATATTTAGTTTGCTATTTGCTTTGGCGACGACTGAGCGGACACGCCGACGATTTGCTCCATGTGCCACTGGTACCTCCCTGCTCCTAGTGGAGCTTGGCCTCCGTTGGCAAAGTGGCATCTGCCATCGCAGCCTTAGCTTCGTCTTCTTCTAGTGTTTCGTGAACAAGCAGCTCATCTTTGAGTTTCTCAAGCGCTGGACGGTTGTGCGAGAGGACAATCTCAGCACGGCGAGAAGCCTCTTTGATAAGCGCCTCTACCTCGTGGTCAATCGCCTCAGCAGTCGCATCACTATATGGCCGCTCGTGAGTGATCTTGTCGAACACCATACCACCGTTATCTTCATGGAAGACCTGGTCGCGGAGCTTTGCGCCCATACCTTGCTCGATCACCATATCACGGGCAATCTCCGTCGCTTTGCGCAGGTCACTGCCTGCCCCAGTTGTAATGCCGTCATCGCCATAAATCAGCTTCTCGGCAATCCGCCCACCCATCGCTCGGGCCAGAATATCCTTAAATTCGTATACATTGGTGTAGCTTTTGTCTTCTGGGGGTAAGAACCATGTCACACCGCCCGTACCACCACGCGGGATGATGGTCACTTTATGCACTGGGTCGCTATCGGGTAAGACGTGCCCCACAATAGCATGACCCGCCTCGTGATACGCCGTGAGTTCTTTCTCATGGTCGGTCATTACCTTAGCTTTGCGCTCGGGGCCAATCGCCACCTTCTCAAAGGCCTCGGTCAGGTCTTGGTTGGTGATCGTCTTCTTACCGCGGCGCGCTGCAATAATCGCTGCTTCGTTGGCCATGTTCGCGAGGTCGGCACCACTGCTACCGGCTGTCTTGGCAGCAAGCTTGTCGAGGTCGACCGACGCATCGGTTGGTTTGTTCTTGAAGTGCACCTTGAGGATTGCCTCACGGTCTTTGCGCTCGGGTAGGCTAATCGTCGTATGGCGGTCAAAACGGCCTGGGCGCAACAGTGCTGGGTCGAGCACATCAGCTCGGTTGGTTGCTGCTAGGATAATCACGTTTGTATCAGCCTCAAAGCCGTCCATCTCTACCAAAATCTGGTTCAGTGTCTGCTCGCGCTCGTCGTGGCCACCGCCCATGCCAGAGCCACGTTTACGTCCCACGGCGTCAATCTCATCAATGAAGATAATGGCTGGCGCATTCTTCTTAGCCTTAGCAAAGAGGTCGCGTACCCGGCTTGCCCCCACACCAACAAACATCTCCACAAACTCTGAGCCACTAATGGAAAAGAACGGTACGTTAGCCTCGCCTGCAACCGCTCGCGCCAACATCGTTTTACCGGTACCAGGGTTACCAACAAGGAGAATCCCTTTGGGAATCTTAGCGCCGAGGCTCTGATATTTCTTGGGGTGTTTGAGGAAGTCCACCACCTCTTGCAAATCTTGCTTGGCGTTTTCGTTGCCAGCAATGTCATCAAATACTACCCGCTCTTTATCAAGGCCATACAGCTTGGCCTTACTCTTGCCAAAGCCCATCGCTTGGCTATTCTGCCCCTGGGCTTGGCGCATCATAAACATAAAGAGAACACCAAACAATACGACCGACAGGACAATTGGTGCGAGATTCCAAAACAACAGGCCCGTCTGTGACTCATTTTGCACCTTCACCTCTGTTTTGTCGTGCTTGAGCCCTTGGGTATAGATAGTGCCGTTTTCTTTGAGGCTGCGCTCGGTCGGCTTGGACTGGCCTTTGGGTGTAACAGTCAGCTCATTGCCTTGGATTTCAATCTTGGCAATTTTGCCATTATTTGCCCGGTTCACTACATCCGAGAGCGGCACCTCCTTAAGGTTGGCCTGCGGCGAATTAATCGCCCAAAATGCCAGCACACCCAGCACTACAATCGCCCAAAACAGCCCTAGACGCAGGGCATTGGTCGCTTTCGACGGTTTTTTATTCATCAGGGAACTCACTCCTTTCGTTCGCTTGCATTCTCACACAGTAATCTGATCTATTGTACCACTTCTACAGTGAATTGCCGAGGGCCAAACTGCAAATACACGCCATCGCCCACCACATGGCGGCTGCCTGGACGAGCAGTCTTGATGGCTAGCACTGCACGCTCGAGCCGCGGACGGGTTGGGCGCGGCGCACCTGCCCACATAATCATCGCACCCAATAGTTCCTGGGCGCTTGCTTCGTCGATCATAATCAATCCATGGCGCTCGGCCGCAAACTGCGGCAAGAGGTGTTGCACTTCATCATTAATCGTATGGCGCAGCGCAAGTTGCCGATCCCGCAGCGAGGTAATCTGCGCCGCCTGCTCTGCCGTGAGGAGCCGCTGAATGCAGCGCCGCAGCCGATTGCGCGTGTAGCGATCACTCGCATTCGTCTCATCTTCTACCCACTCCAGGCGATGAGTCAATGCATAGGCGCGGATATCTGCCTTGCGCCAACCCAGTAGTGGCCGCTCCACCCCGGGGCGATTCAGCACGGCTAGCCCACGCCAGCCCGTCCCACGCACCAAGTTAAGCGCCACTGTTTCTACTAAATCGTCCAAGTGATGTGCTGTTACCACTGGTGCTTGGTACTGCGCTGCTGTATCGAGCAAAAAATCATACCGAGCCTCTCGCGCTGTCGCTTCGCTCGCATTCGGCCCAAGCTTAAGCTGGGTAGACACAAAAGGTAGTCCATAGCGCGCCGCCAGTGCTGCCACAAAGCGCGCATCCGCTGCCGACGCTTCACCCCGGATCCCATGATCGACATGCGTCACAATCAACGGCTCCGTTGCCTGCGCCGCCATCACATCCAAGAGCACTACACTATCCACACCACCAGACACTGCAACAAGATATGCCATGGCAATAGTATATTCATTTTGCAAAGAGGAGTAAATACTAGTTTTATTATGTGTAATATGCTAGGCATAAGACACAAAACAAGCCGCCCGGGAGGAGGAACGGCGGCTTGCATAATAGAGGAGGAGGTAGCGTGTGCTACTACGGGTAGTATGCCCCGCCTTGCTTAAATAGAGCTGAAAGTGGATACTCTTTGCTATTTTAGCAACACGCCGATGTAAGCCAGCGTGGCAGAGTCTTCACCAGTGAGCTTCTTGTAAGCTCTAGAGTCTCGCAAACTTCTTCGTAATATACTGCAAAGCAATAGGCCACGCTTTATACAATTTGTACCATAATCTTCTCTGTTTTTATGAAAAATACGGTAGTATATTCAATTTTTCCTTTTTCTCCTAATCACCCAGGCTTTAGCAATTTCCACTCTTTTCCTCTATACCGCTCTACTCTCAGAAGTAGCAGAAAATGAAAAAACTAATCCGATGGTGTCGAGCTAAAAGCTCAAACTCCTAGATTATTAAGCAGCCAAAACTAAGAAGGTGAAGATGCCTCAGCTACAAAACAGATCTCTCTACTTACGCGACAGCTTACTTGCCGCCGTTCGCACTGCTTCGCTCCACGTTAAGAAAACGTGCGGGAGCTCGGCCAGCTGCTCAGCAGTGAGATCGTGCTTGATGGCAAGAGTGACCTCTTGAATGAGCTCACTAGCACGCGGAGCGACGATCGTCCCGCCAAGCAATACCCCTTGTTTGTCGCTAATTAACTTGACGAACCCCTCACGGAAGTCACTTGTATTGCTGCGAGCAATCATCCCGAGCGGCACCAACACCTTATTAATCTTGAGATCGCGCTTGATACAGTCATCTTCATTAAAGCCCACACTAGCCACCTCTGGGTAGATGAAGGTAGCGCGCGGCACTAACTCGTAGTCGAGCGTCATTTGCGATTTGGGGTGGAGGATGTTGTGCGCTGTTAGCCGGCCCTCGCTCAAGACGGTGTGGGTTGGTACATCATTGCCTAGCACATGGCCCGCCGCATAGATATGCCGCACATTGGTCTGGAAGAATTGGTTCACTTCAATACCATCATCGGGCGAATACGTTACCTCGGCATTATCTAGCCCAATATCAATGGTCGGCTCTGGCTTGGTCGCCACCAAGACACGCTCTACCTCCATCGTCCGCTCAATACCACCACGGATATATTGGACGATCACATTACCACTTGGGCTACGCATGAGGGAGCGAATCGTCGTTTGCGTTAGGACTGACAGTGGTTGGTCGCGCTGCAGGAGGCTGCTCACCGCCTCACTTACCTCTTCGTCCTCAGTCGGCAAAATGCGTGATGACTGCTCTGCCACCGATACCGTGCTACCAAAGGTCGCAAAGAAATGCGCTAGCTCAATCGCCACCGTCGTCGCACCAATGATCAACAGGCTGCGAGGCGGGCGGCTCAGCTTGAGGGCAGTGCGTGGTGTGAGCCAATCGATCGTCTCAATGCCTGCAATCGCTGGCTGGGTCACATGCGCCCCTGTTGCGATCAAAATATGCCCTGCTGTTACTTCATGGTCACCAATTGTTACAGTGTGCTGGTCACGTAAGACACCTTTGCCGTAAAATGTATCAATCCCTTGTTGGTTATAATAGTGCTCGTTATCGCCCGCACCAGTCCGCTCTACCACTGTATTTTTCCAGTGCTGGATAGCAGGGTAGTCAAAATCCACTCGCGATGTATCGAGCCCAAACTGGTGGCCCTGTTGGATGCGGTTATAGAGCTGTGCCACACCCAGCAGCGTCTTGACAGGGATATCACCCCAATTAGGCGCACCGCCACCAAAGGTATCTGCCTCAATCAACCCCACCTTCTTATCTGCCCGGGCCGCCACCAAAGCTGCAGTACTGCCAGCTGCACCACTACCCAGCACCAACAAATCATAATCGTAGCGTGGTCGTCGTATCATGTGGTGGTTCTCCTTAACTCCTGATTGGGCGTTTTCTCTATTATACCACTGGCCTGGGCAAAAAAGAACGCCAAAACACTCGTCTGAGCCCTAGCCTTCTTGCCAATTCTCTGCTATAATGCGTCATGTTTGGCACCGTAGCTCAGCCGGTTAGAGCGCAGGACTCATAAGCCTGAGGTCACTGGTTCGATCCCAGTCGGTGCTACCAGATATGATAGGCGGCGTACAATAAGTGCGCCGTTTTGTTTTTTATCCAAGGCTATAGCCTATATCGGATGTGCGAGGATGAATAGTAATAGGGATATATTCAAAGCACCTCAGACGCATCACCCGAGGTGCTTTCGATCGTTTAGAGTTCTACCTCTGCTAGTTTGCTGTGGCGCGCGGCAATGAATGCCCGCAGCTCTGCCATACTACGCGACCGATTCCAGGTGGCGAGTATGGTTTCTTTCGTCTTTTTTCGCATATCTACCCTCTTTTTTGTGTTGTCATTATCGACCTACCTCGATCCTAGCATATATACGAACAAAATGCAAACAAATTGTTTCTTAATTTACTTTTTACCTTATTTATCCCCGTTATTTGCTATTTATTCTAAGAAACTTTGTGTATCGTACTCTGTGCGCCACCTCTGAAGGTCTGTCATTACTTACATTACACTCTCTTTGTCTTTCGGTCTCCACGGTAGAGACAATAGCCGCTGACTGTATTGAAGGTGTGAGCAGTACCTACCAGCTCATGCGCCAGTAAAAAATCTCCACTCATTTGAACGAAAACTACACTCTACTAGACGCCAGTGGTAAAGGCACCCCAAGAATAGTTTTGAGGTTAATACTAACCTCATTCCATCTCTACCCTCCTAAGATAATCCAAAGCAAAAACCCTACCGTGTGGTAGGGTTCTTACCTTGGTTGCGGGGGCAGGATTTGAACCTGCGACCTGTTGGTTATGAGCCAACCGAGCTAACCGGGCTGCTCCACCCCGCGTTACGGTTCTTATTCTACCAGTGATGAATGCCGATTGTCAAGGATTTAACACCTGAATGTCAATATTTCCGCTCTCCGCTTGTTATTTATCCTTTTGCTGAGCCTGCTCGGCTGCACCACCAAAGAGGAAGGTTACCCACTGCTCGAAGTTACTACTCTGTGTATCGGGGTTAGTGGGCTTGTCGGTTGGTGGATCGTGTGCCTCAGCACTATTCTTAGGTAGCACAATCACCTTCTCGCCAGGTGCCACTAGGCCAAGTTTCTCACGAGCAGCAAGCTCTTTGTACTCGTCACTCTCGCGGAAATTCTTTTGGTATTGCAGCGTTTGCGTCTCAAGCTCGGTGAGGACGAGCTGCCGCCGTTTCGTCTCTAGCTCGCGCTGCTGCGTGTAGTTCTGCTGGAGACGTGCCACCGACTGCCAGGCAAGGTATGTTGCAATCACGAGCGCAAGCGCCAGCACAATGGTATTGAGCTGGAGATAATCATGCTTGATCTTGTAGATGATGTGGCGCTTGGTAGTGTCGCTGAACACAAACTTCATAGGCTTCTATTATACCGTAAACCGCGCAATTGCTGCAAAAGCTGCGGGCCAGCAAAAAACACGCTGCGCACCACAATTTTGGTTAAAAATCACTCATAGACTTGCCAGGTGTCGACCTCTGTGCTATAACCAATGCAAGATGACATACAAACAACCCTCTCAAGAGGCTGCTCAACAACGCAGTCCAGAGTCTTTAGTATCACCAGAAACGGTAATAGGATCCGCCACTGCAATATTAGGACGTGCAGCATTATTACTACAAAAAAACGGCAAGCAAGGAGATCTCTTAGCCGATTTAATGGGTGATGGATTGCCAGCATCTTCTCACGCACCAGACGCCCCACCCCAAGCACAGGCTGAGACACCCTCACCTTGTGAGCAGTCCACTCAGCCAACACGCGAAGACCTCTACGCTCTCCAAATAATCATCAATAGCTACGATCATCAGGTTGCACAGCACCCACGAAGCAAAGCACTCAAAGAGAAGCGTGCCGCAGCCTGGTATAATCTTGACATTGCTATTGCCAAGACGCTCGGGATAACACCAGAGCAATATGCCCAGGCACACACCAACCGTGATGCGCAGTTCGATGAGATTGTCCTGGAGCGTATGCGTATCCGCCGCGAAGTGAAAGAAGCAGCACAAGCCACTCACCCATCCCAAACCGCCGCTCAGCGCAGCAATAGGCCAAAGCGAAGTGCACAAGAAAGATTGTTCAGCCCCCAGGATGCCGCCGCTGGAGAATATGTAGTGCGTCCAAAACTACCAAAAACCCCTAAGAAACTCGACTACTAGTGGCATATACACCAACAATACGGTATAATGTGGCAAGTGGTCTGGGGGCGTAGCTCAGTGGTCAGAGCAGCGGGCTCATAACCTGTTGGCCGCTGGTTCAAGTCCAGCCGCCCCCACCATTGCAAAAATTAGTCATAGCACGCCCATAGTGGCGTGTTTTTAGTACGCGCAAACGGTATTAATAGGACTATGAGCAACGCAGCTAAGCATAGACTATATCAAGCTTCTAGACCGAGATGCTACGAAGTTGGCTACAGTAAAAGCGCTTTTACCTTCAAGACCCAGTAGGCAATACCCTTGTAGCTTGGTTGGAGTAATCACCAGGAATCTTACGATTGTATTAGCAATATCATATTATTGCTTATTGCAAAACTTCATTGCATATAATCGTTGCCTTCTGCTATACTACGGCTATGAAGAGCAAAAAATTATCCGACAAGATCATCATTGCATGGCTGGCGGTGCTTACCATCGGCCTTCTATCACTTATCGGCTGGGCCGTAGCCTTGCAAAACAACTATCACAGTGCAGTCGACTCGCTTGGCAAACAAGTGTTTGACCTTCAAGTGCAGCTTAATCAAAAGAGTAGGCAGAAATAACCACCATGCATCGTCATCTCATAGAAGACAAGCGCAACCCCGTACCAGGTATGGCAGTCGTTGATATGTCGTCGTCATAATATTTAGCCGGTAAAGGAGGAATATGTCTTATTCGGTCATACTCACTCAGCTCGCCAACAGTGGCTGGACCCAGTGCTCATCAATTGCTCGTGCCTTAACCGAAGCTGGTATTCCTGTACCAACTGAAGCTTATCTACAGAGCGCTTTTGACACATCGGTCTGGGATACGGTTGCAACGCTATCTAGCGATCTGTCACGACACTTCCAGAGCTGCCCCTTCGCTGGGGAGGCTATCTATGGCCCACTCCTCGTGCCGCACGCCCGTTTATTTGATGTGCGCCGATCTCAAAGCAGACATATCCGCAGCAGCCAACCTGAGATAACCAAGCCAGACTTTGTCGACGAGCGTCTTCCTCTTGGCGCTGACCATACTGACCTTGCGGCTCCTTGGACACTCTTTGTCACCATTATCTCTGATGCTGGCCTAGCAATGGGCAGTTACAACGATATCACCGCACAGCCCAGGAATATATACACCGTCAACGGCTCCGACACGCGCCAACTGATGACCCGACAACTATGGTGTGCGCTCGTCTTGCAAAATCTCCAAGCACCAGACTGCGAACAACGCAAGCGCTGGACGAGTACACTCTTTGCTGGTGAAGCATCGATTGATGGCAGCGCTGTCTCAGGGACAGTCTTGCATGGCCAAGTGCGCCAACGTCTCGGCAAAGCCACTCGTGGTAGTTCGCCAATGCGCGTCCGTCCGGCACTGCACGTGGGGAGCGCTGCACCAATACATAACATATCGTATAGCTAATTGTTAATAAGTGGCTTATACGCTCACACCTCCTCTCGTACCCCTCTCGCCGTGATAGGTACAAAATAAGAGAAAACCACAATTCATACCCAGCATCGCGCTCTAGCGCTCTGAGTGGTGCGAGAGCGTGTCTATCGGCGCGAAGTTTAGTTTCTCGTCACGCAGTATAGGCTCGCGGCTTACTTCATCTCATACTCTACTTGCTTTGTAGCCCTTCTTGCACTAAGTTCAACAAAAAAGACCCTTCTGTTACAGAAAGGTCTTTTTCATATACACGTGTCCGGGTTATTTGGTTGCTTTAGCAGCCTTCTTGGCGGGCTTTGCCGCGTCTTTCTTGGCAGCAAAGGGGAATTTGTTGCGTGAGTGTTCCTTCACATAGTAGCCCTCAGGCATGTCACACGGCTCACCCTTGCCGTTGTTTGGTGATTTGCAAAAATAGTAAATCGTCCGCTTTACGCCACCGCGCAATACCGCATCTTTTTGCGTGTGCAAGTAGTATGTAGTACCATTCGAACTAGTATATTTGTAAGCCATAGTGCTCCTCCTATTTGATCTTACAAAACCTAGCCTACATGCTCACAAAATGGATGTCAACACTTTGGCAGCGATTTTTTACAGAGATGGCAACCATAGACGCGCGATTTTGTTTTTTGCTTATGGTTATTGTGTATGATAGATGTTGGTACTATTTTTGTACGATAAACAGGGGTCAAGCATAAATTTTATGGAGCGTCTAGCGAACGCCCGTTCAAAGCCATCTTGCGTGTTGTACGTGTTGTAAATTATGTTGTAATTTTTTATTTTTTGGCTATTTATTTCGCCGCTCGATACTGAACGCGCAGCATAATCCGCAAAATAATCATCCCCACAATACGCCCAAGAATGGCCGAGATAACTACGCCAGTGAGGAGAATCGTCCAGCCAGCAAAGTCGGGCGACCATAGTGGTGCGCTGAAGTTGTAGTGGTAGAGGCTGGTGTCGGGCATTTTGGCAGTCTGAAGGCCAGCATTGGCGCTACTGAGCTTGCCAAGCTCCTCGTAGACGCAGCGCACATAGTCAATCGACCAGCTATGGAACCGTGGCTTACACACTGCATCGGCCTTAGCATTGGCGGTTTGACCAGCACGATTGGTGGTGCTCATTGAGGCGTTAAGCGCAGCCTTGACGTCGCGATTGTACTGCTCTTGCAGGTAAATTGGGCCAGTATCGGCATTCATATGGGCAGAGGAATACTGCTGGAGGTCGGCGATGCGCTGGCGGATCTGCTCCATATTACCTGCCTTATCAGCCGAGAGAACTGCTCGTCGCCGCTCAGTCATCCCCACATTATTGAGTCGCAAAAAGGTTGCAGACAGCACGAGCAGCACCATAAGTAGCAGCACCAGATGCCACATCTTAATGCGCCGGAGCCGCTTCATCGACCGCTTGACTTGCTGTTTGTTTGCCATGCTATGTACCCTACGTATGCCCACTTATGCTTTGGTCTAGTATAGCATAACCTCAATATTGAACCCAGTAGCGCGAGGTGGAGCGATCACGCTCCTTAGCTACCTCTGGTGGTTTTGTGCCAGAGGCGGTACAATGGAAGGTATGAATATCTACTTCTCTGGAATCGGCGGCGTGGGCCTGGGGCCATTGGCTGAGTTGGCGCACGATGCAGGGCACCATGTGCTTGGCTCGGATAGCCATGTTGGACTCGAGACACAAGAACTCGAGCAGCGTGGCATCTCCGTCTCACAAGACCAAACAGGCGAATACCTAGCCTACCGCCACAAGCAAACCCCCATCGATTGGTTTATCTATACAGCAGCTTTGCCGCCCGATCACCCCGAGCTCGTCTTAGCGCACCGACTTGGCATCTATACCGCTAAGCGTGACGAGCTCCTCACCTATCTCATCAACGAAAAAGACCTCCAGCTCATCGCCATCGCTGGCACCCACGGCAAGACGACGACAACTGGCCTGATGGTGTGGGCGCTGCGTCAGCTGGGTGAGCCAGTGAGTTACTCGGTGGGTACAACATTGAGTTTTGGCCCCAGTGGCCATTATGTGCCAGGTAGTCGCTACTTTGTGTATGAGTGTGATGAGTTTGACCGCAACTTTTTGCAGTTCCACCCTTATCTCACGCTGCTGACCTCTGTTGACTACGACCACCCAGACACCTATCCTACCAAGCAGGATTACACTGATGCCTTTAGCCGCTTTCTCGAGCAAAGCGAATATACCATCATGTGGCAGCACGATGCCGACGCAGGCGTTGTGCCACCACGGCGACGGGCGCGTGTCTTGGAAGATGAGGATGTGCAGCAATTTGCACTCGCAGGGGCCCACAACCGAGCCAACGCAACACTGGTGGCAACGGCATGTAAGCAGCTACGGCTTGGCTCGCCCGAGCACATTCGAGCGGCTATCAATACCTTCCCAGGAGTGCAGCGACGCTTTGAGCGGCTTGGGGCTGGACTGTATAGCGATTATGGCCACCACCCGGTAGAAATCGCCGCGACATTGCAAATGGCACGAGAATTGTCCGACCACGTTGTGCTGGTATATCAGCCACATCAAAACGTCCGTCAGCATGAGATCCGCCAGCAATACACCGACTGTATGGAGCGCGCCGAGCAAATCTATTGGCTGCCAACCTACCTCAGCCGCGAAGACCCAGCCTTGCCTATTCTCACTCCACAGCAACTGACTGAGCAACTAACAAACCGTAGCAACGTCCACTACGCCGAGCTCGATGATACCTTGTGGCACGCCATCCAAACTGCCCGCGCCGAGGGCAAGCTTGTGCTCTGCATGGGCGCAGGCACGATTGATGGCTGGGTGCGGCAGCATCTTGGACGAGGAGGAGCATAATAATCATGGAGCGTCCACCAGCAATCACAACAATCCTCTTCGACGTTGGCGGTGTCCTGATCAACAGTTATGATTATGTGACCAATGATGTACGCCAAGCACTTGGTAATCCAGATGGCTTCGACCAGCGTTGGCCAGCTGCAATTCATCGCTACGGCAGCGGAGAGACTAATCGTGCTGCATTCTGGCGTGAGCTTGGCTGCGACCACCCGACGAATGCGCAGCAAGATAGCATTGTCAAAGGTTTTCGCGAGACACTCACGATTCGCAATCAGGTAATGGGCTACGCCGCTCACCTGGCGACACAAGGCCTACGCGTTGGCATCCTGAGCGACACCATCCCAGAGCATGCCGAAGTATTACGGCAGAGTGATGTGTACGACGAAGCCATCTTCGACCCCTGTTTGCTTTCCTACGAGACAGGTTACCGTAAGCCAGCACCCGCCACATACATTCACGCATTGGGACATCTGGGCTTACATCATTGCCCAGAGTCCGTACTGTTTGTTGACGATCGGACGAAGAATATCGCCACTGCCGCCGCAACAGGTATGCACACCGTTCACGCTGTGCAGCGCGCCACTCAAGCTGAGACCGAAGCTGCTATCATCAATGACATCGCTGCGAAGCTTCGGTCGTAATAATCAATGGGTGCATCCATACTCAACCAGTCTGAAGTATTATATTTCTTACCGATCATCCCCACTACCCCGCAGCTGACCACGCTGTTGGCGGCTGGCGAGCTTGGCGTTGTTGCGCTGAGCGACTTCCTCAAGGCTCGAGCCAAGCAGGTGCGCCACCGCCGTCACATACCACAAGATATCACCCAACTCTTTGATAATCGCTTGCTTGTCTACCTCTGTTATCTCACCCTTCTGGTCACGCAGGATCTTCTTGAACTTCTCGAGCACCTCGCCCGATTCGCCGCCTAGGCCCAGCACCATACCCATCAGCTGGGCATTGGCATCGCCATAGGCATAGTCGCTGCTCAGGGTGGTGATTGCTTGCTGTGCGTAGTCGTCGATCTTCATATATCCTCCTTGTTATTGATCTAAAACGTCGTCAAATTCCTCAAAAAAGTACGGGTCGCGAAAGAACACCCGCGCTACAATCTGCTCCACCGCCGGTGCAAGCGCGTACTGCGCCAGCTTATGTGGGCGCGCCCAGACGAGCCGCTCATGCGGAGTGATATCATCAGTCGCCCCATAAAACACATGAGCCAGTGTGGTTGAGAGAATCGCTTTGTCTACCCAAACACGAATATAACATTCGCCCGCATGCCGTAGCGCGAGATCCATAGTGCCAAGCTTTTCCGCTGCTTCGCGTTGAGCCGCCGCTTGGATAGATCTATCATCGATATGGAGCTTGCCGTAAGGGAGCGTCCAGGTATCGATGTAGGGCTGTTTGGTGCGCTGTTGGAGTAAGACATCACCATTACTATTTTGCACCACTAGCATGGTTACAATTTTAGGTTGGGTCCGAACCAGCATAGTGTCTGTGCTAACCCGATCGACATACGCCAAACCACGCGGTGCCAGACTATAGCCACCTGGCACTTTTTGGACAAGCTGGTGCTGGAGTAACACTTTGAGATGATAGCTAAAGAGATTGGTATCCACCCGTGGCGGGCGCAGATCACGAAAGCGAGCCATCTTGCGGTAGCACAGCACACTGAGAATTCGCCTTTGGATGTGGTGGTTAATCGTATCTTGCTCAAACATATTTGACTCAAATTATCCTATCTATCCATATTTACTATAGCACGCTATGGTAATGATATGAATAACCTGCCATACAATAGTCATCATAATAACCAATCTAATCACACGTCAACAACTTCGCTGCCAGAACACAATTATCCACTATACATATCACACGAACGAGATATCACACCATCACCTATCCAAAGCCAATTATGCCATATTGCACTGCAGAGTATGGAGATAAGCTGCGATTTGGCCGATGTAATGCGCGTGCCACGCCAACCCGGTGGCGAGCGCGAGAATGACGCAGAGCATAGTTGGTCGCTTGCCGCCCTTGCGCCAGAATTACGCGCCTGTCTCTATCCGCAGCTGGATAATGATATGGTGCAGCAATTTGCAACTGTCCACGAGCTGCTCGAGATTGCCACTGGCGATGTCGCAACGTTCGACCTTACCCCTGTGCAACTTTCCATCAAACAACAAAACGAGCAGCAAGCAGCCCACACATTATTACAGCGTCTTCCGCCCGTTATGCGTCAGGGGCTAGAGCGCTACGAAGCACAAAACACACCCGAAGCACGCTTTGTACGAGCAGTCGATAAGATTCTTCCAGTAGCGATGGATATTGTTGGGCAAGGGGTGCGGGTAGTCGAAGAGGACTATGGCATTAAAAATCTTGCTGAATTGCAAGCAGCACACGACAAGCTCATCGAGAGCTTCACTCAGCGATTTGGCACAGAATTTCCTGAGCTCGCTGAGCTGTATGCAAACCTCGCTTATCATTTTGAGACATGCTATGCACAAGAAAAATCTGCCGACATGATGAGTTCTCACGTCCCTGAGCGTCCCAATCAGCTCAAAGAAGTTGAGCGTAAATTTTTAGTCAATCTTGATAAGATACCAGCAGATATTGACTCATATGATCATATCGACATCAGTCAGGGCTATCTCGCGCACAGCAGTGATGGATCGGAGACACGCGTCCGGCGTTTTGGTGATGGGCAACGTTTTGAGCTCACGGTAAAATCGGGCGGTACTGTCGTGCGAGATGAGCAAAATATCATTATTAATGAAGCAACCTTTGCTTCGCTATGGCCACTCACCAAGGGCAAGCGCATCGAGAAAACACGCTACTATGTACCCTACACCGATCCTGATAGCAACGAGCATACAATCGAGCTTGATATCTACCACGGCAACCTTGAGGGGAAGCTCATCACTGCTGAAGTTGAGTTTCGTGGCCGCGAGACCGAGGCGACACTACGTGCTGAAACATTCTGCCCTCCCGAGTGGTGCAGTACAGATATTAGTTATGATCAACGCTACAAAAATAACGCACTAGCGAGCCAGCAACACGGCATGCTAGAGCTCAGTCAGGTGAGTATGTAATCTTGCTACGAAGCGGTACTACTGGCCATTACCGGTCGTCGCTCGCACGCAGCCAATCGCTTTCCCCTCACTCATCCAGCGCTGTTCGTAGGCGGTGAGCGTCTTGTATTCATCAGGTAGTGACGACTCGTGGAGATCGAAAGATAATTCACGAATTGACCACTGACAGGCAACGAGCTGCTCCAGGCTCCAACAAAAGAAATCACGATCGTCATGCTTGAGCAAAAGCGAGCCACCAGGCCGCAACAGCTGCTCGTACTGGCGCAAAAATGTTGGGTGGGTAAGACGCCGGCCAGCGCTGCGCCGCTTAGGGAATGGATCAGGAAAAGTCACCCACAACTGCTTGAGCGAGTGAGCAGCAAAGAGTTCGCCAATCTGATCGGCCCGAGCCCGCACAAACAGCACATTGGTGATGCCACGCTCGAGCGCCGTGTATGCACCTTTTTGCAAGCGATCACCCTTAACATCCAGTGCCACAAACACCTCATCCGGGTGCTGCGCCGCTAGTTCCACACTAAACATCCCGGTACCAGCGCCAACCTCGAGCACCGTTGCACTCTGCCGCACCTCTGGCGTTGCCTGGCACCATTCATCGTACTCGTAGCAGTTGGTGGCGTTATGAAACTTCGCAAAGCGATATTTCTTGCGTTTGCGAGTGATGATAAATTGCTGAGGGTCAAGATACGTCATGAGTCTATTATACCTGAATCACATGGCCTCTCTTTGCGGGTGGCCCCACGCTCCACGTTATTTGGGTGAGGTATGAGAATTCGCTATTTGTCTAGCATGTTTTTCACTCGAGTAAAGAGAATCTCTCTAAAAAATGTTGTAATACTTACATCACTAGGTAAGCTTCTAACTTTTTCTCAGGTTATTATGCCCTACCTGAGTCGTTCCACCACCCCATCAGATAGCACTCGTACTAAGCGTGATGGTGGCGTATCAGCTGGCACAGTGCCACCATCATAATAGTAATCGACACCATCACCAAAGTACGCACGAGCTTCGGCAATAGTGCGGGCGGGCGACTGCCCTTCGAGATTGGCGCTGGGGGCGATCAACGGGCCAGTCTGGCGCAAGACCGCCTGGAGCCACGGCAGCTGCGGCTGGCGATAGGCCAGCATATCATTAGCGCGGCGTAACCACCGCGGAGCATGGGGCGAGTCGAGCAAAATACTTGTTGGCCAGGAGGTGTTAAGCGCCGGTAAGGTAGGCACATCGGCATAAGTTTGGCTGGCATCGGCCACGAGGATGATGGGTGATTTATTACTATCACGCCGCTTAAGACGATACACCTGCGCTACTGCCGCTTCGTCATCTGCCCGGGCAACAATGCCATACAGGGTATCAGTCCGGAGTACTGCCACGCCACCACACTGCAAGGTAAGCACAAGCTGGTTTAATTCATTATTCACATCTGTTATACTACCATATTATGAAGCCAATTACCTCACCCGAGCTCACCGCACTAGAGATTATTATCATTATTGTCGTGGCAATTGCATTGTATTGGTTGGGGCCGCGCGTGGTGATGTGGCTAACGCGACATGCCTTCGTTACCACATATCAGCGTACGCTGCCCAAGAAGGATCTCGAAAAGCGGCACAAGACGCTGGGCGGGCTCTTTGCTAATGTGTGGCGTATTATTGTGGTGGTGATTGCGGGCTATGCTATATTCACCCATTTTTTCAATAGCGCAGCTCTTGCGCCGCTGTTTGCGAGCGCAGGGATTATTGGTGTCGCCTTTGGGTTTGGCGCGCAGTCACTCGTTAAGGATTTCCTCTCAGGGGTGTTTATTATTAGTGAAAACCAGTATCGGGTAGGAGATATTATCGAGATTGATGGCTTTGGCGGGACGGTCGAGCGGATCGGTGTACGCTCCACAGTGATCCGCGACGTCGAGGGCAACGTCCACTTCTTCCCCAATGGTGTGGTGCAGCATGTTATCAACAAGACGATGGGCTATAGCAAGGTGTACTTCACCATCACCGTTGCGCCCGACACCAACATTAGCACTGCCAGCGATATCATCAATCGGATTGGTGAGGAAATCTCCAGCGAGGAAAAATGGCAGCACAAGGTAATCGAGCCACCGCACTTCGACATCCTTGGCGACTTCAATGCGTCGTCGATTAGCCTTGTCGTCTCTGGCAAGACCCAACCATCCGACCAGTGGGCCCTCACGGCCGAGATGCGGCGACGGATCTTGCGTGAGTTTGAAAAAGAGCACATCGAGCTCGGCGCAGCCTCGCCAACCAAGCACAAGTAACCTCTATTGCGTATGCATTGCTCCCGCCACAACAAAAATTCATTCTGCATAGCGGATAATCCTGCTGAGCTATTATGCTTTAATGAAGCCCTAATCTCAAGGTGTATGACCTCTGTTAAGACACATCGCGTATTTACCAGTATAGTATAATACACTCATGAATCAGCAATTTCCTTCTTATCCTAATCGATCACAGCTGGCGGCCCCACCCCAGACTCAGCCTGCGCCACCACCATATTATCCACAGCAGTCATCAGAGCCAACGCTCCAGGATAGCCTCACCCAACCAGCCGAGCAATCACCCACTCAGCAGCCTGCCCCTCTCGTTATGCAGCCAGCTCCCCAGCCTGCACCAGTAATGATGGATGCCAATTACAGTAGCGTTTTCGACGGTACACCACTGGTCATGGCAACGCCCGTCTCACACTATCGCAATCGCACCATCTTTAGCCAAGTGCCCTGTGTGCTCGAATGGACGACAGCCAATCGCATCCGCGCCGTCGACTTTGACCCCCAAACAAATCAAATGATCGGTGTAGTGCTCGACATCGATCCGCAGCAGATTACCAAAGCGGCGGTCGAGGCAAGCTTTATCATTATATGGGTCAATGGTCAGCGTATTCAATTCGACTTTGCTGGAGCGAGCGCTCAGCTGCTAGCAGGCCTTGGTGCTGCCGTGTCACCTGGCGTTGGCGGCGCTCTCTATGGCCACAACATCGAGCGAGCCCTCAACAACGACTACGACTGGTGGTGGGCCGCCATCCAAGCCTACGCACCCTTCGCCAAGCTCGTCAATGGCCTCGAGCGCGACAGTATCATTATCAACAATAGTGTCAACGTTGCCCTCATCCTGGGTCTTGGGCTACCAATCTTGTTAGTGCTGATCGCTTTTATTGCAGCAGTAATTACGTAATTATTTTAAGAGCAAATCATTTGACCAATCTCCTCTGATGCGTCATAATGGGGAGCTATGAAGCGCACTTTTCTTGCTGTTGTTATAGTTGCTACTGCTGCACTTGGCTCTCCGGCCTATGCCGAGCCTGTTGCACCGCTCAGCAACGATCAACTCACTCAAATAAAACAGAACTGCGTCCGCGTCAAGTCTACCCTGCGGCGCATCCATGCTAACGATGGGCTTGTCCGGGTCAACCAAGGGCAGCAGTATGAGGTGATTGCCACCCGTCTGATGGCACCACTCAATAGCCGCATTGCCCTCAACCGGCTCGACGGTGTGGAGCTTGCCAAGACAACGGTAGAATACAATACTCAGCTTGCCGCCTTCCGCAGCGAATACCGCCAGTATGAGGAGAAGCTGTCCGAGTTGCTACGGACTGATTGCACCGATCAGCCCGTCGAGTTTTACTACCTCATCAAGCCAGTGCGTGAGCGTCGCAAGCGAGTGGCCGATGTTGCCTTGCGGCTCAACCAGCTACTGAGCCAGTACGGTTCGCAGTTTGATGTATTTTATAGTAAGCAATTCCCAGCCAAGAAGGAGGTACCGAGTGCCCAGCAGCCAGCCCAACCAACCCAATAATATCGACTTCGAGCACCAGCTAACCACCATGCGCGAGCACCGTTTTTTGGTGATGATCTGCGGGGTGATCGCTATTGCAGGCGTCATGGTGTGGATCGCCATGGATATGTACAACACCAGTGGCGCAGCGCAGGTTGATCTCAGTCGGCCTGGCTTCCAGGAGGTGCGCAAGCAAGCCGCTCGCGATGCCGAGCCCGAGACGTACAAAACTGAGGGTAGTATCACGAAGCAATCGCTCGACGAGTTCAAAAAAATGTACCAGCAGCGCCGCAGCAAGATCGCCGATGGTACCTTTGACCCAAACGTCCTGAGTGACGAATCACTCCAGCTATTCTCTACCAATAGCGACACCGAGAATCAGCAACAAACGCAAGCGCCAGCTGAGCAGCAATAGCGCCTCACGCTGGTAGCGCACATAAACTCGCTTGGTATGAGCGAGTTTTATTTTTCTATTACTCTACTTTTACCTCTGTAGCTCAGCTTTATTTATGCTTACAAAAGAGAAAATAACAAAATAAGAGAATGAGCTAATATTGCAAAAGAAGGATCTTAAGCTGCAGATAGCTAGAACTACACAGCGTAAGCCAACATAATTTGACATTGTTACCCCTTTCGTGATATAAGATAGTTAATATGACTCGCTCAAAATCCGAAGTTGCGCCAGACGGCTCAACCCAAACACCAGAAGGTTTACCACGCCGTAAGGTATTGATGATGACTGGCCTGGGAGTGTTTAGTGCACTACTCCCCAGCGGCGACGCCCCTCAGCCTTCTGCAGAGCAGTGCCAAGACCACGAGAATGATTCATTCCAGCCGGTTGTTGTCCGGCTTGGTGTTGTGGCGCTCAACGCCGCTGGCTTCGAACCTGGCAAGAGTAACGAAGAGATATTCGAAGAAGTGCATGTCCATACCAGCCGCATTACCCACACAACTCGTGGTGCGTATGAGTTCCACATTACCGAGTTTGCAAGCAACGTTGCGCCAGATAGCACTCGCACCAAGGAAGACGGCACGACCGAATACTATTACTCCAACGACCAAATCAAAAAAATTGCCGAAGAATATCGCGAGCAGCTAGACGTGCAGGATGGCGAGCATTCACTCATGCTAATGGCCGTTAACACAGCAGGTGTGGAGAATAATGTACTCGGCCTCGCCTTCCAGAGCACAGACGAAGACAAAGCCAAGGGCGGCAACGGCCCGATGGTGCTCGTGCTGAGCAACAAGACTGGTGGCAACGTATACAGCCATGAGATTGGGCACGTACTCTCGAGAGATGAGAAAAACAGCGACCCCAGCAAAGAAAAGCAGTTCGGCAAAGGCATGGGGCACGAGATGGTGATGGACTGCCGCATCACCGATGCCGAAGGCAATGTAACACAGTATTGTGCTGTCGATACTATCCAACAGCTGCTTGCTATGGGCTGCGGCCTCAGCAAGCGCGATAAGTCTGACGCTGTGAATGAATACGCCTCCCCCGTCACTGTCATGGGTAACTCCATGGTCTACACCGATGCCGATACAAAGGTGAGCCAAATAACGAATGAAGTCACCGCAACAGAGGAGCACAAACCAATCTACTCGCCCGCCGAGCTTACCTTCCTCGATTCGCGCCTCCAGGTCGAGTGCACCACGTCGACCGATGGACGCTACCCGCTCTCGTATGACTTTCGCAAGCGCTTTGCCTTGGCGTACTCGCTACCCGCTGACCACGCGCTCAAGACAATCCTTCCCAAGGCCGATACACTGGTCTTTGCACCAATCATCGAGTATATCGATAAAGATACGCCATTTGACTCAACTGATCTAGATGCAGTACAGCGCCGCATTGGTGTCTTTGCCACGTGGGACAATGGCCGCGGTACGGCGCTGCTAGATGTAAGCCTCTTTAACAAAATCGACTACAGCGGCGAGAAAGAGAACGTCATTTATGCCGACGAACAACTCGGCTTCGTCGCTGTCTCAGGCTACGACAAGAAGACCAAGAGCGAGTATGTGCGGATCGTTAGCCTCAGCTCGCAAGAAGGTATCACTCTGCTAGATGAGGCGCGGACGCGCACTGCCGAGCGCAATCAGCTCCTCCTTAAGCCTAAGCAAGCAAACTAGTCGTAAGCTAGGTCTGTGCTTATCTATTGCCCTATACTTATCTTGCACACTGTTACAATGAACATTCTGTTCAGATATTCATTAATCACCTCAGCGGTGAGACGCCCATTGCCTCCATTTTGTGGTTTTCATCATATCTCCACCGACTGCTCGCTTTTGCATTTGCACCACACTATGCTATACTAGCCAAGTTATGAATATGAAACCTGTCCTCAAACGTTATATTTCTGAATTTGTCTATGGTGCGGTCGATGGTACCGTCACAACCTTTGCCGTAGTAGCAGCCAGTGCTGGCGCGGGTATCTCGAGTGCAATTATCTTGGTGCTGGGCGCAGCCAACCTCATCGCCGATGGCTTCTCGATGGGTGCTAGCGCCTACCTCGCGGCCAGTGCTGAGCACGATGAGTCAGCGCGGAGTACAAGCAAACGCGCCTCGCCAAAAATCATCGGCTTCATGACCTTTGCTGCCTTTGTCATTGTTGGTAGTGTGCCTGTTATCCCCTATCTTGCCCATGTGCTGGCACGCGGCTCGAGCGCGGCTCATCCTCTGCTGTTTTACATCAGCTCGGGAGCGACGGCGCTCACCTTTGTAGCAATTGGCTATATCAAGGGCAAAGTTGGTGGTGAGAATCCACTCGTTGCTGCCCTGCAAACGCTTGCCCTCGGTGCTATCGCTGCTGCCCTGGCCTATGGCGCTGGAACAGTGCTCGCTGGGTGGCTTGGCGTGCAGCTGTAGGAGTGGTCAAGAGTCTTATTGCCTTGAATCTTCGTTATGTTGCTATTGCCTCACCATAAATTCCTTACCTTTCATAAAAATGAATATACCTATTAGATATTCATTGTCTGCATAGGAAGCTAAACGCAAGTCATAGTTTAGAAAGGCTGCTATTGTCATGCACTATCTAGCGCTAATGTCTCTACGTATCTTATGACTCACTCTTTGGTAACTGATCGATCAGCTCTAGTAGCTTCTCCCAATCAGCTCGCCGGGTATGGTCAATATCGACGTCGACCGCATGGTCGCGAATCGCCCAGAGGAGCGGCTCTGCCTCTGGCGTGATCCATGGCTGCATCTCGAGCGGATAGGCCAGCTGGTCAGACATAAGCACCCCATCGCCGTAGTCATTTACCAGCATGTCGATCGTATACTCTCGGCGAAGCATCCGCACCCAATTCTGGCACAGTGCGATGGCTTCTTCTCGCGTGAGGGCTAGCTCACTCATACCAGCCCATCCTTCCGTAGTCCATCCAGCGCAGCAGCAAAACGAGGGTCGCCGTGCAGCTCCTGGGTAATGGCACTCAGTGGCTGCCCCTGCGCCATGCGCCGCACAATTTCGCCCCGCATTTGGCGCAGGCTGCCAGCAAAGCGCGACTGCCGCGTGTAGTGCCGGCTGGTGCCGAGCTGGCCCTTGCCCGCCGCCTTTAGCTCAGCGCCGTAGTCCATTAGCGCCCAGAACCACTGGCGGGACTGTTCTCTATCCATCGTCTGCTCCACCAGCGCCAGCACATCCTTATCCGCCACGCGCTCCTGCCCAGCAAAAAAGTGATTAAAATACACCGTGCGGATATTGGTCTCTACAAAGGCGGTTGGGATTTGATGCACGTAATTCATGATGGCTCCAGCGGTATTTGCACCAATACCAGGCAATGCTACAAGGTCGGCCTGCGTCGCAATAGGTGCGCCAGCAGCAATCGCCTGTGCCGCGCTGTGTAGATACTTTGCTCGGCGATTATACCCCAAACCCTGCCATGTCTGCAGCACCGCCGGTAACTGGGTGTCTGCTAAGGCCTCGATGGTCGGGAACTGCGCAGTAAACTCGGCAAACTTAGGCAGCACCCGCGCCACCTGCGTCTGCTGCAGCATCAGCTCACTCACCAGCACATAGTATAGCGTTGGCTGGCTGCGCCACGGCATGGGACGATAGAGCTGCTTGGCTTTGTGCCATATCATGGCCTGAAATTGCGCTGTGTCCATAGAGTATAGTATACTAAAAGGATGAAACTATCTCGACTTATTCTCACAATCGCTATTGTCATTATTGCCGCATGGCTGCTTGGTGCAGCACTAAAGCTGGCCGCATGGATCATCAACGGACTACTCTCGCTCGCAGCAATCATCGTCATTATCTGGCTTATTATGATGTTTATCGAGAACCGCAAAAAACAGAAGTAATTTTCTGAGCAGCGCTGCTCTGTTACATTAGCTTATCGTGACAACTTAGCCAAGGACGGCTGGCATTGTTCGTTTTGTAAAATATCCCCTTCTTCGTCTTCGCTATGCTCTTGTGCGAGGCAATACAGTATGTAAGAGCTGCGCGTAATTTTCCTTTAACCCTATGTAAAAGGTTTGGTTTTTATCTCACTTCCATGGGGTGTTTTCTTGTAAAGCGAGAGTAGTATGGGGTACTAGCATAGCAATACATCGCTTGATGTATACGCACATTCTACCTCTGTTACTATGTTTTCACTCGTCGACCATGCCTAGCTCATGCGCTATACTAAGAACAATGGATGACGAACTATATCTTGATGAAATCGTGGAGGTGGTGGCGATTTTTCGGCGTGGGTACCAGCCATGTCAGCCAGTCAAATTTCGACGCGGCAATGGCCAGGAAGTGACGATCAGGCGAATCGGCCTGGGCTTCGAGCATCAGCGCGGTGCACGTACGGTACATATCTTCGATGTAACAGATGAGCAGGCTGATTACCGCCTCGAGTTTGACAGCATCACACTGGTATGGCGGCTCACACGCGAGGCCGATCATGTCTCGTAGCGACATCAATCCCACTTCGCCACTGATGATGCACATCGACCTCAATAGCTGCTTCGCCACGATCGAGCAGCAATCTCGGCCATTGCTCCGCCACCGGCCAGTTGTTATTGTTAATCGGCGTAACCAGCATGCGACTATCGTCACCGCAAGCTACGAAGCCAAAGCGCGTGGCGTACACACCGGTATGCGCTTACCCGCAGCGCGGCTACTTTGCCCTGATATTGTTCCGCTAGAAAGCGATCCACCCAAGTATCGCTATGTCTACCACCGGCTTGCAACCATCCTCAGCGACTACTCGCCCAGTGCCACCATGAAAAGCATTGATGAGGGGGTAATCGACCTAAGCCAAAGTCCACCTGACATCCGAGCACGCGGCGCACTGGCGATTGGCCAGGAGATCAAGCAGCGCCTCCGTAGCGAAGTTGGCGACTATATGCGCTGCAATGTTGGCATTGGCACCAACCGCTGGCTAGCTAAGATTGCTGCCGGTATCAATAAGCCTGACGGCCTGACTTGCATCACTGCAGATAATCTCCACGCAGTACTCGCTACGCTATCGCTCGAAGACCTCACTGGTATTGCCACTGGCTACAGCAAGCGCCTCCACCAGGTTGGTATCCAGACACCACTGGACTTTCTGGCCGCAAGCGAAGCAACGCTCGAGCACATGGTGTTTCATGGCAAGCCAGGACGCGACTGGTATAAGCGGCTGCGCGGTTGGGAGGTAGATAGTGATGAGCGCCCGCTTAAGACAGTCGGGCGACAGTTTGTCCTTGATCAGCCAAACCTCAATTACGATCAAGTCTTGCGCCGCTTCCACGTTCTATGCGAAGACATCGCGGCTGCGCTCCGGCAGCAATACGTACGCGCCCGTGGTGTGCGCCTCTATGCCAAAAGTTATCAAACAGGCCGCTGGCACAACCACGAGCGCCGCGAGCATCCACTGTGTGATGGCACCACGCTCTTTCATATCGTCAAGCGACTCACCCGGTCGATGCCGCTGCCCGCCTATGAGATTGGCATGTCGTGTTATCTTCTCACAAGCGAGACAGACGCACAGCTCGCACTCTTCGACGACCCATCAGCTCGCCACGCTCTCACTGCTGCAATCGACGAGATCAACCAATTCTACGGCCCACACACCGTCCAGCCAGCCGATACTCTCGGCATTGCCACGCAGATGAAGCGCAAAATACCATTTGGTAGCGTGCGATATTTATGAGCACTCATCGTGCACTATTGCCATCAACTCATCATGCACGACGCTATTGGACACAAGCGCACCACAAAATGGCTGTGTATAGTCAAGCGGCCGGCCTGATATACTCGTAACCTTACCGCCAGCCTCCTCAACAATAACGTGCACCGCTGCCATATCATACGCATTCACCTTCTCGGCATAATACCCAACGAAGCGCCCTTCAGCCACGCGAACACTCTTGGCTACTGCGCCACTAATGCTTGCTGTGCTCACCTTGCGTTTGATCAGCTTATCATAATACTTATGGCGGCGGATATTCGCATAGCTACACGACGCAGCAAAAATCCCCTCCGCAAGCGTCTGGCGATTCACCTGCAGCCGCGTACCGTTGCAAAAGGCACCATGGCCACGCACTGCCCAGTAGAGCCGATCTGTCATTGGTTCATAGCCAACGCCAACGGTTGGTACACCATCAACCACTAGTGCGAGCGAAAACATTGCTGTGGGCACACCCCAGGTAAAGGCCTTTGTGCCGTCGACCGGATCGCACAGCCACTTCCGCCCAAGGCCATAGCCCGTCGTGCTCTCCTCTTCGCCAATGACGCCATCGTCCGGGAAGGTCTCGTGGAGACGCTGGATCACCAGCGAGTTGATTGTTGTATCGGCAATTGTCACTGGCGTGCCATCCGCCTTGGTCTGGCGCTGTTGGTCGCCATCAAAATAGCGGCGCATAACACCGCCCGCCTCGCGAGCAATCCGCTGCGCGGTATGAAGTTCTTGTTCGTACATGCTCATCAGTATATACCGTTGACTCTTGTGAGTGCAATACTGAGACGCTCCATTACCATAGCTGGAAGGATATCGGCCATGCTATCTCCTATCCGCAAAACCAAAATATACAGCGAAAAAGTAATCACTCTCCCCTTGTCATTACTATACACTCGGTGTATAGTAAATAATATCACTTACAATATCGGCTATAGGAGGATGTAGCAATGACGAAAAAGCTTCTGAAAATTCTGGGTATCATCATAGCAATACTCTTAGTGTGCTTTGTGTTGCTTGTGCTTTATATGAACTATCTCAACCAAAGTATCACTGGCGACGACGGCGTGGCGAAGGACTACGCTGCGAAATTGAGCCCCAGTGGCACGCTAGAGCAGCGTTATACTAAGCCAGGCCCCTACCACGTTGCGCACCACACTCATCGCAGCGATAGCACAGCCATCAAAGAGTATCATATCTACACTCCACAGCGCACCGCTCCAGACCAAACCTTCCCACTTGTGCTAATGGTCAATGGCACCGCCACCTACGCGTCTACTTATGCGCCAATCTTCGAGCATTTAGCCAGCTGGGGTTTTGTTGTCATTGGTAATGAGGATGGCTGGCCAGGCACTGGCGCAACGACATCGACCATGCTTGATGCTGCACTAGAGCTCAACACTGCAGAGGATAGCCCCATCAAAGGCTTCGTCAATACAAGCAAAATCGGCATCGCTGGGCATTCCCAAGGCGGAGCCGGTGCTATCAATGCCGCGACAAAATATGGCAATAGTAACCACTATACCTCCCTCTACACTGCTAGCGCCGTCGGCCATGGCACCGCAAACGACAACAACTGGCACTACGACACCAGCAAGCTCAAGACAGCCACCTACATGATGGCTGGCACTGGCCCAAGCGACAACCTCGCCATTAGCCCACTGGGCGACTTACAGCAGAATTTCCGCGCTCTTAATACAGACAAACCAAGCGTCATCGCGCGGCGCAAGACCGTTGGTCACAAAGATGTACTGGAATATGGCGATGCCTACATGACTGCCTGGTTCCTCTGGACGCTGAGCGACAACACCGAAGCAAAAGCGGTCTTCGCTGGTGACAACGCCGAGTTTCGGCACAACAACGACTGGCAGGATGTAGAGACAAAGCACGTATGATAACAAATCCATAGTATCGCTTCACCCTCTTCTCCGCTATACTAGATATATGACAACACTAACAAAATTCGCCCACTCTTGCTTTACTATTACAATTAATGGCCAAAGCTTGGTCGTCGACCCAGGTGTATACACCGACGACTTTGCTATGCCGCAGCAGGTAGCGGCAGTTCTCATTACCCATGCCCATCCCGACCATTGTAGCCCTGCGCTCATCAAGCGTATTATACAGGCATTTCCTGAAGCAGAGATTATAAGTGTTCATGATATTATTGTAGATAGTACAACGATATCTTTGCCAGAAGGCACGCTCTCTGTCCGCCATGCAATAGCCGCGGTGCCTGGTGATACACGCCAGATCGGACCATTCACGCTTGAGTTTTTTGGCGGTGAGCACGCTGTAGTGAGCCCAGACATTCCACGCCTCCACAACCTTGCCGCGCTGATCAACAATCGTATCTACTACCCTGGCGATTCCTTCGCTTTGCCTCAGCGCCCCATCGACGTCCTCGCTCTACCAGTGGCCGCACCATGGCTCAAGTTCTCCGAGGCACGCAGCTTCTTGCAGGCCGTCGCGCCACGCCTCGCCTTCCCTGTTCATGACGCCATCTTGAGTAACGCTGGCAAGGGATTGATTGATACGCTTTGTACAGCAGCGGCAGCAGAGGTTGGAGTGAAGTATCAGCGATTTAATATAACAACATTACCTCAACAGGATAAGTAATCTTTATATTTTCTTGACAACTAATCGATATATATATCATCGTTCTTGGAGCCATCAAGCCTGATTGCTCTAGCCGCATATGCGGTTTCGTTATGCAGTGGCATCCTGCCCTGCAGCTATCTTCGAGGAGAAGATATGGCGACTGGCCACCCCCAGAAGGGTATGAACAGAAAGAACCACCACGATTCGTTGTCTCAGTCGGGACAGCAGCGCTACACAAGCGGCAGCAGCACGTCGCCGCGAACGACATACAGTAGCGCTCCCAAGCCGAAGAATACGCCGCCAAGAGCGAGCGCACCGCGGATAGGACGTGGCGGTAACACGAACAGCAAGGCTCCCTACAAGAGCTTCTAGGCCGTTCGCTGCCACCTCCCTTCTCATTACTACAAGGAGGGAGGTGGCTCTATCCCTGTCATTGGTGATATATTTAGATATGACATTATGATTACTCATCTCTATTCATTCTATGATCTACCGTTCGATCATGATGTATGCCATGTGTATGAGCACCTGGTTTTACAGCGATTCCTAGCACTTCTCGAAAATCATGGTTTGTGTCGAGCATTTGTGGGCAATGTGCACGGGCAAACAATTGAATCTACGATATTTTTTGAGCTAGAAGTCTACACTGCCCATAGTAAACAACTATTTGAAACAGCACTAAAAGAGACCAAACCATTAAGTCCTGCGGCCATCCAGCAAGTACTTGGGCATATTGAAGCAGAAATGCAAGCAACCATAGTAGTTGACCAGCCCGCACTTGATATACAGCTCACTGCATTAGCAAAACACATCAACGGCGCAACGCAGACGTCCACCATCACACCCCCAAGCCCACTGAGCATAACTGAGTCACCACACGTATTTGACAATATCACGCTCAGCATCGAAGTACCAGACGCAAGCGACGACGCGACACGCGCTTTCTTTTGTTTCTACCCAGCTTTGCTGGATATTGCCCGTGATGGGCTACAAGATCTGGCCATCTACCCAGCTAAAAGTGGCACATTTACCGCCTACTACGATGGCAATGCGGTAGCGCAGCAATTTACTGTCAAAAAGAATGTATCATCATCGCTCACTGCGTTAGTAGAACATACACTTCGCACTTTCCCGGTACATCAGCATCATCACGCAATCGCACACATGGCGAAGGTATTTGCCACCGATCCAACGTATTTTTCTATACCACTCCACTTTTATGAAACGACAAACACTCAAGCAACGCGTGAAATACTTGCTCAGTCTATCACGCCAGCTCACCTCCATACTATTCTAAGTACAGCAACAGTGACGGTTAGTAGATCGTAGAACAGTAGTACCTACTTATTCTCTCGAGTCAGCACCCGCTCACTCCACTCCTGCCAGTGCTGGAAGCTGCTCTGCTTTGATAGATCCAGGAACTCGCCAGTGCTCCATTCCACCAGCCGCATGCCAAGCTGTTGGATGAGATACGCAAACACTTCCGTCGGCTCCTTGCTACCTCTGACGCGGAGCCCCATCGTGATGAGTCCTTCTCTAGGCTGTTTGCTCAGGCTAAATTCAATCAGCCACTCCCTCTTCTCCATAACAAGCCACGACGGATCGCTTGTATCGAGATGTGCATCACATACTTTGGCAACCTTTTCTAGCTCGGCAATCATCTGCTGGTGCTCGAGCGGCACGCAGTCTTCCTCCGTCAGGTCGCTAACCGACTGAACATGACGTTTTGTTTTGATTGCGGTGAGATCCCAGCTCATAGAGCGTCCTTTGCTTGTGGATCTACTTGCGTGAGGATTGTCTGCAACACTGTGTCACTCGGCTGTGTACAATCTATGGTCATTGCGCCAATCTTCCGAAAGTTATCTTCGTAGACTGGCCAATAGCGAATGATATTTTCTAGCTCGCCAGGTTCCTGACCGTAGCTACCGGCTGGACGCTGAGCGATTCGCTGCCGCAAGACTTCCTCGCTCGGATACTCAAGGAGAAAAATAGCGTCAAACAAATATGCATACTGATACAAATCATGGGCCGAGCCAAAGACACCCGTCAGTCCATGAGACTGCCGTATAATATTCTCCAGCCTACCACTGATAATTCGCCATTCATGATGTAAATTAAGCGGCTCTACTGGCTCATCGGTTTCTGCCGCTGGGATATTCGTCTCTTTGTGTACCCACCCTGCAAAGCCTTCGTCGATATCGTACGTTTGGTATCCTCGACTGCGAAATATGTTACGTAATGTTGTCTTGCCAGAGCCTGCAACACCAGTGACGAGGTAAGCTGTCACGACAGCCCCAACTCCTTCAGCTGCCCAGGTTCTACCTGCGCGGGTGAGTCCATCATGACGTCGACGCCGCTGCCGTTTTTGGGGAAGGCGAGGGTTTCGCGGACGTTATGCTCGCCAATTAACTCCATCAGGATGCGGTCAATACCAAAGGCGCAGCCCGCGTGTGGCGGCGCACCGTAGGTAAAGGCCCGCAGCATAGCGCCAAACTTTTCTTCCACATATTGCCGACTATAGCCGAGCAAGCCAAATACTTCATACAGTACGGCCGGGTTATGGTTACGCACACCGCCGCTGCAGATTTCGTAGCCGTTCATCACCATATCGAACTGGTCGGCTAGGATGGCTAGCTTGTCATCATCCGTCTGGGCGGCTTGCAAAGTGCTGAGCCCACCCTTTGGCATACTAAAGGGATTGTGACCAAAGTCGAGCTTACGCGCATGCTCATCCCACTCGTAGAATGGGAAATCGATAATCCAGGCCAGCGCCACCACCTGCGGATCCTTTAGGCCAAAGTGCTCGGCAAACTCACTGCGCAGCCGCCCTAGCACTGCATTGACCACTGGGCGCGTATCAGCTCCAAAGAAGACTGCATCGCCGTCCTTAGCCCCCGTCTTGGCTTGGATAGCGGCCAGCTCTTCTTCACGCAGGAACTTAGCAATTGGGCTCTTGGCTGCGCCATCTTGGTAGGTAATGTAAGCAAGACCACCTGCGCCCTCGGCTTTGGCGATTTGAGTAAAGCCATCGATCTGCTTGCGGCTTAGCGACGCGCCGTTTGTGACGCAGATTGCCTTAATACACGCTGCATTCTGGAAGACGCCAAAGTTCGTCCCAGCAAATACGTCCGTTAGCTCAACCAGCTCCATACCAAAGCGCAGGTCTGGCTTGTCGCTACCATAGGTTTCCATGGCAGTTTGGTACGGGATGCGCGGGATAGGCTGGCCATCACCAGCTGGGAGGTTGCTGAGGTCCAGCAGTGTTTTGCCAGCAAAGTCCGTCACCAGCTGCTGCATCAGTGGCTCCATCATCTGGCGGACTTGCTCGCCATCCTCCACAAAACTCATCTCTAGATCCAGCTGGTAGAACTCACCATACAGGCGGTCGGCGCGCGGGTCTTCGTCGCGGAAGCAAGCAGCCAGCTGGTAGTAGCGCGGTACCCCACCAACCATCAGCAGCTGCTTAAACTGCTGCGGTGCTTGTGGCAGAGCGTAGAATTTACCCTCTTGCAAGCGGCTGGGGATCAGGAAGTCACGCGCACCCTCGGGGCTGGAATTAGCCAAAATCGGCGTTTGGATTTCGATGAAATCATGCTCGTCCATATACTGGCGCATGCGGCGGTACATATCGGCGCGGCGGCGCAGCATCGTTTGCAGCTTGGGGCGGCGCAGGTCCAGGTAGCGGTAGGCAAAGCGCAGGTCTTCATTTGCTTGATTAGTCTCGCTAAAGGGCTGGATAGGCAGCGTCTCGGCTTTGTTCAGCACCTCTAACTCACTCACGGCTAGCTCGATGCTGCCGCTGGCAATATTGGGGTTTGCCAGACCCTCACCACGCTGGCGCACCTCGCCACGGGCCCGCAGGACGTACTCGTCGCGAGCATGCTCTGCCAGTGCAAAGGCCGCAGTTTGCTCAGGGCTGACGACCAGTTGCACCAGGCCAGTATGGTCGCGCAGGTCGATAAAAATCAGGCCACCATGGTCGCGCCGTGCATGTACCCAGCCGGCCACAGTGATGGTTTGGCCGGTGTAATCCGGCGTTTGGTTGGCAAGTATTCGTTGTGTCATATCTGTTAGATTATACCACAATTTCAGGCATCATTCTGCTCGCCCATGGGGAGGGCGCGTGGCTGCGTGGGTTCGGGCAAGGCCACTGGCTGGCTATACACCTCGTCATCATCCGCTGTGGGAGCATGGCCAAGCAAGGCTTCAATACAATCATCCAGCGTCACCATCCCCACCGTCTCACGATACGTATTGACGACAATGAAGACCTGTTGGCGCGTCTTAATAAACGCACCCAAGGCTTGCTCGAGCGACTGTGACCCATCGATGTAGTACACGTTTGGGTCCATCACCGTTTGCACCTGAGCCGACACTGCTTCCTTGAGCGACATAAAGTCGCGGGTGTGTAGTACGCCAATAATATGATCAATGTCGCCATCCACCACTGGGAAGCGGCTATACCCAGTGCGATGCAATTCATCGAGTAACAGCGGCCCTACCATAGCGTCTTGCTCGACTGTCTTGATAGCATTGCGCGGCACCATAACTGTCTCGACCGTCTTACGCGCAAAAGTCAAGCTCCCCAGCGCTTGCTCACGCTCGACCGGTGGCAAGACTGATGGCCGGGCATGACGCACCAGATGCTCAAGCTCAGCCCGCGACCCCAGGCGAAGGTTCGTCTCTACTGGCGGCACAAACGAACGGACAATGCGCACCACTCGCGGGAATCGCCCAGCAAAGCTCACAAAGCTCGGCTCAACTGCATTATAGAAGCGCTGGGCAATCGCATGCACCCAGCTAATCCGCCCCACACCACCATAGAGCAGTGCCACCGCGAGTGCAACCAGCACACCACCACCAAAGTCAAATGCCCCAATGCTTGCCATCACCATCAGCACCAGCAATAGCGCCACCACGCAGCGCTGAAGCGAAACGAGATCGTCGTAGACAGCAATGCGTCGCAACTGGTGAATCGCTGTGCGATTATTCTGCTGGCGACGCCGCTCGAGCTCGTATTGGCTCACTGGCGGTATATCGGGCCATGCACTACCAGCCAGGATGAGGGCAATTACAAAGATAGCAAAGATGATGATCATGAGCATTTCCATGCCATCATTGTAGCGCACTCCCCTGATCGGCTCAATGCTTTGGCCTGTGCAGTACCTCTGTCAGCTTGATTCGGTCTCTCGGGCACGATATAATATGCAAGAATAAGGAGGAATGTTTCGTTTATGACAAAAAAATCATGGCTGATCTTTGCAGTGCTTTGCCTCGCAATCTTAGGTGGGCTTGTGTGGCTGTCGCGCCAAGGTGAGTCGATCAATCTGTCGGGCGTCGACCCATTGCAGGTACAAAGCGCCAGTAGCCAAAATGGCGACATCGCCGACCACACTCACGGGAGTAAATCACCCAAGGTAACAATCATCGAATATGGAGACTTCCAGTGCCCTGGCTGTTCGCAGGCCTCGCCCGCACTCAAGGCAGTCACTGAGAAATACAAGGATCACGTACAGCTCATCTTCCGCAACAACCCTCTCTCGTCCATCCACCCCAATGCGCTCGCAGCGGCGGCGGCAGTTGAGTCGGCTGGCTTCCAGGGCAAATATTGGGAGATGCACGACAAAGTCTACACCGAACAAAATTCGTGGCAGTCACTCGATGGCACAGAACGCACCAACTACTTCGTCACCACTGCACAGGGGCTTGGCCTTGATGTCAACCGCTTCAAGACCGACCTCGCCGAGGCCGACCGCTCAGGTGCCCGGATTAAGAAAAAGATCGCCTTCGATAAATCCCTGGCTGGTGCCCAAAATGCTGCTAGCGCCACACCAGCTATTCTCGTCAATGGCAAGAATGTGACCAATCAATATGTCAAGGACGGCAAGCTCACCACCTCAGGCAGCTCAGATGCGCGCCAAGTGTGGGCCGACGCCGATGCCTTTGGCAAGCTCGTCATCGAGCCAGCCCTCAAAGAAAAGGGTGTCTCCTTGCCGCAATAATCCTTACTCCAGTAAGCCGAAAACCACCTCATATCAGAGGTGGTTTTGTTTGTGTTAGTTATTCTTGGTTGTATCTTGCATAGTTTGCTGGGCAGTGCCTTGCTGGGTTTGGGTAGTGGTATTTGCTCCATTTGATGGTACACCTGGCTGAACACCACTGCCCGCCGACTGACCTGCTTAGCTTGGTGGTGACATATTCCCCTGGCTGGTTTGACTACCCATCATACCATGGCCACCAGGGCCACGTTGGCTCGATGTGCTGCGGCTATTGACCTGCATACCACCAAGAAATCCAAGCGCTGCCGCCACGATCACACCGCCGATCACCGCCGCGATCAAACCAGGGTTAGCCGCACCCTTGGCCTGCTCTTGCGCGGATGGGGTAGGTGTTGGCGACACACTGCTCTTCTCCGCTGCAAAGCCATCTTCTATGTTCATACATACTCCTTTCGTTGTTGTGGTTCGAGTATATAGAGCGAGCGTTAAAAGAAGCTTAAAAGAACAATCTCTCAATCTCGCTCACTACTTCGCAGTTTTTCAATACGCAATTTACACAAGCTTTACCCCGAGTACGCTACTTACCGCATGCTCTGCTTGGCTGCAAGGCGCAAGCCCACCGTAAAGGTCGTGCCACTACCAGGCGTACTGTCGACAGTAATTTTGCCGCCATGTTCGGTGATGATCTGCCGGGCAATCGCAAGCCCAAGGCCATAGCCCTGGCCTAGGCCACCAGTGCGAGCTTGGTCGGCTCGGTAGAAGCGCTGGAATATCTGACGCTGCGTGGCGGCGTCCATCCCGATGCCTTGGTCAATGATCTGCACCCTAGCCCAGCGATTGGTACCTTCAGCGGTGATGGTAATGGTGGTATGCTCTGGGCTATATTTGATGGCATTGTCGAGCAAAATAGTAAGGAGCTGAACAAGACGCTGCTGATGAGCCCGCACCATCAAAGGTGGCGTGGTATCGTCAATGGCAATCGACTTCGCTTGGGCAGGTGCCACCACTAAGTTCATCGCTTCGCTCACCACAGTCTGTAAAGCAACTGGCTGCAGCTGCACCGCCGAGCGGTCGTGCCGAAGCAAGCCAAGCATTGTATTGGCTAGCGTTTGCAGCCGCGTCGCATCGGTCACATTTGCTTCTATGACGGCGCGAGCCTCAGCGAGGGTGAGCTTGGGGTTGCGCAGCGCTACTTCGTTCGCAGTACGCAGCGCGGTCAGCGGCGTGCGCAGCTCATGACTGGCATCACTAACGAACTGCGTCTGGGCGCGCATATTGGCGCGGATCGGCCGCAGGGTGTGCTCCGCGAGGAGATAGCTCACTACACTGCCGATTGCCAGCGCCGCGAGATTCACAAGCACCAGCTGAGCGATCAGCTCTTGCCGCGCCTCAGCCGCTCGCCGCTCAAGGAAGCGATTGACGGTATGATCGGTAAAATGAAATTCTTGCTCCCTGCCGGCCTCACTCGGTGGGCGCTGCCGTTCCAATTGCGCAGCCGACGTCTGATAAAACACTAGGCTAAACCCGAGGCTCATTACCATAATAATCACAAGGTAGGTACCAGCCAGCCGGAGTGTTGTGGTGCGAAAGCTCATTGACGCTGCCTCATGCTGGGTCGTCCTTGATGATGTAGCCAAAGCCCCGCACTGTCTCGATAATTGGACGGCTATCTGGGAATGGCTTCTCGAGTTTGCCCCGGAGATAGTTGATAAAAACCTCGACATTATTTGGCAAGATATCAGCGTCGAAGTCCCAAACGTGAGTCATGATGTTATTTTTGCTGAGGATCTGATTCTTGTTGCGCAGGAGGTGCTCGAAGATGGCAAACTCTTTGGCTGAGAGCGCAATAGGCTGGCCAGCTCGCGTCACGGTCTGCTTAACGGTGTCGAGCTCGATATCAGCCACGCGCAGCACGGTCCCGAGTGCCTCTTGGGGGCGCCGTAGCAGGGCACGCACGCGAGCCGCTAGCACATCGAAGGAGAAAGGCTTGGGTAAATAGTCGTCTGCGCCGTGGTCGAGCCCCGCCACGATATCCTGCGTCTGGTCCTTAGCTGTGAGCATCAGCACTGGCGTGTGGTTGCCCCTGCTGCGAAGCTTCTGCACTACTTCGAAGCCATTCATCACTGGCATCATTACATCAAGAATAATCGCATCATACTCATCGGCCCATGCAGCATTGTAACCATCCTCACCATCAAAGGCGACATCGACGGCGTAGCCTTCTTGCTCTAACCCCTGTTTTATCGACTCGGCAATACGCCGCTCATCGTCGACGACTAATAGTTTCATACTCTTATTATACCGTGTTATTCGTCATTATAAATCTTTATTGCACCGCCCTAAACTTCTCTTTTCAGATATCCGATGGCGTGCTAAAATGAATATTTCCCAAGAATGTTCAAGTTTATCATTACATATTGCGTAAGCCGTGTCAGTCACATTATCTCACCTTCTTAGTGTCATAGTGGCGATGCTCATCCTTCGTATTGCGAGCTAGCACCCCAGTGCTGCCTCGGGCCATAGGCGGCGCATCATCTGTTGGCCGCGGCGGCTGACGGTGATCCACCAATCACCAGTCGTCATCTTAACTGTAATAAGCCCTTTGTTCTTGAGGTGAGTGAGTTGCGCCATAAGCTTTGGGCGGCTCATGCGCAGGCTCTGCTCTAGGCCAATCACATCATCTTCGCCATGCTCGTTGATCTGCTGCAAAACGAGAGCTTCATCTGTGGTGAGAGTTGGCTGCTGTGTCATTGTCGTATACTCCTTGTTTATGGTTGTATCTGTAGTATGCACGACGTGGCTTAGGGCAGTCTTAAAAATTCGATTTTTTGCTCCATTACGCTACACCTAGAGAATTAGAGGTGAAACATAACGGTATATTATAGCTTGCATACTGTATTTTCTACCCCTGTTCATTCCTCTTATGCTATACTAATCATATGAATCCGCTTGCGATAATTGCCTACCAAACCAAAGACTATCCGCGCCTGCCCGATGGAAGGATCGACTACACTGGCCAGCCCATCTGCTTTGTTTTCAATTGCGTGGTATGTTACGGTGATGAGATTTTACTGGTGCGGCGTAGCCAGCAAGAAGTTGAGCAGCCGCGTATGCTCAATGGCGTCTCCGGCTTCATTGACCGAACCGATACGAGCATTACGGTACTGGCCGGGCAAGAACTGGCCGAGGAACTAGGCATTGACCCGCGAGACACGACTATCATGGTAGCGCAGCAGCCCCTGATGCAGATCGATGCCGCGCATAGCCGCCAGTGGTATGTGTATCCGGTGCTCGTTGAGTGTGCGCAGCGCATAACGCCTCGGCTTAATGCCGAAAATAGCGCAGCGGCGTGGTATCCACTCACCGCGATCGATGCTCTGCCGCTGCTACCGTTTTATCATGAGACGCTCCGCGCTGGCCTGGCAATGCGCCACAAGTAGGCTTTGCGTTAGTTGAGATAACAGAAATAATAGAGAGCCAGCCCAAAGACTGGCTCTCTATCTCTGTTACGACACGATCTAAACTGCCTGCGAGAGATCGTACACGGTATATTGCGTGCCACCGTAGTCAACCTTGGTGCCAGCACTTGCCGCCCAGGTAGTGATAGCAGAGTTGCCACCTGGCCCACCATGATGATGGGTGGTTTGCGTTTGGGTTGATGAGGATTGTGCAGTCGATGTAACCGATGAATTCGTTCCCGCCTGCGTCGGTTGCTGCCCGCCATGCCCACCTGGCTCATGCTGACTCACTACGTAGTAGCGCACACTGCCCTGACGTACCAGTTGTTTGAACTGCTCGAGCGTGAGCGTGCTATCGCTGCCGTTAAAGCCACCGACCGCCATCACCGCCTTACCTGTGGAGAGCTGGATTGGTGCCGATTCATTGGCGCTGTTGACTGCCGCAAGCCATGTTGCATTCTGCTGGTGCGCCACAAGGTACGAGACAAGAGCGGCTTCTGCCTGGGCTGATTCGTTATTCGTGCCGCTCATTGCCGTCGCACCCGGCCCCGCTGTAGGAATGCTTCCACTATGCGCCGTCGCTATTGTGCTCAAGCTAAAGGCTACTGGTGCAGCCATACCGGCCAGCACAGCCATAGCAAGAGCCGTCCGCACATACCACCGAGGGAGTGTTACCAGTGGCACAAGCGTCATCACAGCCGCTGCTCCACCAGTGATAATGACAAGCCAGGTAAGCCACGGCCAGGTATTGCTATAGCCAAGCATAATGACACCAATGATCGTCGTGAGCAGTATTGTCAGTGGCATAAGCCAGGCCAGCTTCGTGCGCCGCGTGTAAGCTTGCCACAGATACGGCGCGCCGATCCCTACCAGAGCAGCAACACTCGGTGCCATCGCCACGACGTAGTATGGATGGATCGTCCCGCTCGTCATACTAAAGATAATGACATGAATGAGCAGCCAGCCCAGCCACAGCAGCACACCAACACGCTCTTTGTTGTGCCGTGGTGCGCGGCGCAGCAGCCATAGTACGAGCCCGCCACCGATCACGGCTACCACAAGCAACCAGGCAATATTAGGGCCAAAACTTTCGTTAAAGATACGCAGCACCCCTGTCTCGCCGCCAAAACCAACACCTCCTGGGCCACCACCATGGCCACCCATACCACCACCGGCTGGTGGCGTCATGGATGCTGCCTGCGTCGCCGTATGACCAGCTGACTGTGCAGCAGATTGGGTTGCGGTTGCCGCCGCTTGGCCCATCTGCGCTACCCCACCACCTGGCGCTTTGCCAGGGCCACCGCCACTACCCAGCAAGCGCCCAAAGCCATTGTAGCCAAAAATCAAACTCCAAATGTTATTATCATTGGTACTGCCCACCCACGGGCGATGAGCCGCTGGAGTAAGCCACACAAGCACGCTCCACCAGAAGGTCGAGACGGCTGTTACCACACCGGCCACGCCAAGATGCCAGAGGCGCGTCACGAGCTTTGGTCGGGCGCACACTAGATAGAGCAGTACCATCACTGGTAGTACCAGTAGCCCCTGCAGCATTTTTGTATTAAAGGCCAGGCCCGTAAAGAGCCCCGCAAGGCTCAGCCACAGCACTGGCTTCTTATTTTCAAAGGCGCGGAGGAAGGCGTAGGCACTGGCCGTCAAGAAGAGCGTCAAGAAACTATCGGGGTTATTAAAGCGAAACATCAAGGCAGCTGCTGGCGTCAGTGCCATCACCACACCAGCGATGAGCCCTGCCTTGGCACCATACCACCGCTTAACTGCTGCATAGACAAGTATAACTGTCGCGACCCCCGCAAGCGCATGCGGCATGAGCATGCTCCACGACGAGAATCCAAAGAGCCGACCACTCAGCCCCATGATCATCATACTGATAGGCGGTTTATCGACACTAACGAAGTTCGCTGCATCAAGGCTGCCAAACAGCCAGGCCGTCCAGTTTGTACTCGCTGCCTGAGCAGCGGCAGCATAATAGCTATTGGCCATGCCATTGATGGTCAAATTCCAGAGGTAGAGCACACTCGTTAGTAGCAAAAGTCCAGCCACAGCTGCTAGCTCACCAAAGCTCGTCTTGCCGTATTCGCGCCGCACCCGCGAAAGACCCTTTAGATCATCTGTTGCGGTCTTGATGATATGAACACGCGAGTCGGTGTCTTCGACCCACTCAACTGGCTCCTCGTGGATGGTATAGCCAGCGTACTCTGCCTTGACGAGCAGCTCGGTATCAAAGAACCAACCAGTATCCTTGATGCGAGGCAGAATTTTGCGTGCCGCATCGCGCCGAATCGCCTTGAAACCGCACTGAGCATCAACAAATTTTGTCTTCATCGTCTGGCGAATAATCCAGTTGTAACAGCGCGAGATAGTGTCGCGCTTGAAGCCGCGGGTTGTACGCGACTGCTTCATCAGGCGCGAGCCCGTCGCTACAGCCGCCTCACCCATAATCAGCGGAGTGATCATTGGTACGAAGCTGTCTAAGTTGGTAGAGAGGTCGATATCCATATAGGTCAGAATATCGGCCGAGCTCTGTAGCCAAGCTTGCTTGAGAGCCCGGCCACGGCCTTTCTCGGTAAGCTGGATGAGCTGCACCTCGGGGTAGCGTACCGCCAATTGGCGCGCTGCCTCCGCTGTGCCGTCCGTGCTGCCATTGTCGGCAATAATGATGCGCCAGCGATGCGGCACATGCTGTGATAAATACGCGTGCAACATGCTCACCGAGCGCGCAATAACATGCGCCTCATTAAGCACTGGCAGCACAATATCGATACTAAGCGTCCGCGGATTAAGCGCACGCAGCACCGGCGCAGCGGGCGTCTCTACCACTGCGGCTGATTGGGTCATGGTTGCTGTTTTCATGTGTGGTATTGTGCAGGAGAGAGATGAAAGCTAGCTTAAAGAGACCCCTGCAGAAGCGACGTGCGCGTATCAGCCCATTTATTATTTCTCGCTGTCTTATTCTTTCTCTAGGAAATTATAAAAGCTAGTATGCTGCCTACGTATCAATATTGAGAAAGTAGCCCAAACCATCTAGCCTACCACCGAGTGAATGGCCAGTGAAGCTCTTGGTGCCTACATGAACCACCACCAACTTTCTTGATCGTCTTAGTGTAGAAGGTGTAGGCATCGTGGAATTGGTTCAGCCCATCCTACACAAAACATTCCCACTCGGTGCAATCGCAAGATCCGACTCAATATTTTTCATCGCTTCCCAGATATTTTTATCAATATCTGTCCCGCGGTAGGCAAAGACAATGTCCTTGGTGGCTGGATCTTGCACAGCAATAGCCGACATACCAGATGAAGTGGTTGTGGCGTTAATGAGGTGCCAGGATGCGAGGGAGGAGAGGGGTCTACGCTCAAGGCGATTGGTTTTTAGGTACTTCCTTCATGATTTCTTTTAAAGATTTATTGACTATATCCTTCCCTTACTCTTTTTAAAGCAATCCTTGGAAGTTTCTTGCGCCATTTTCTCGCTTATACCTCCATACTCCTGACAAATATATTGCACATCTTCAGTTCTACTATTTACAACATATCTCACAGCATAACTTTTCGGGTTTTTTGATTGGACATACTCCATAAGTTTTCTTACGTTTTGGACATCTTCTTCTTTTACCTGGTCCCCTACTACAACAATAGATACTTCATATATAATATGGTCCCCATACTTTCGCAACGTCTCAGCAAAAGCTGGCGTGCCCTGTATCTCATCAGCTACGTCAGGAGTAATTGTAATATCTGGCACATATTTTACTGCAGGTATAGACAACTTTTTAACCATCTTGGTAAGATCTTTTTCTTCCTGCTCATTGTAAAGTGCCGAGAGATAGTTATCGCGGTAAAGCCGGTGATCTTTCTCTAAAACGCGAAAGGTGTAAGAGCTACCCTCTCTATGTGCATCTGCAACTTTGCCACCCCTTCTTGCAAATCCTCCTCCTTCAATTCGATAGTTCTTAATAATAAAGTGCTGGTGATATTTCTTCTCTAGATAGGCGCGCATTTCAGTCTGAGCTTGATGAGCCTCTATAAGATACTTAATATGAAATATACCGATTAATACACCAGTTAATAGAAGTATGACGCATGTCGGAATAATGATAACGCGGAGGATACCACGAAAGAGGATGGTGCGAAAGCTTAGCCTATTATTCTCGTCTGGTTTTTTCTTGTGCATGTTTTCTGTCCTCACCCCTTATTTTCTGAAGCATTCATTGGCTTGTTTTTCATCTAATAGACGCGTACCTTCTACCTGTATATTACACACTATGTCTGTGTCCATCTTCGTATCATGTATGCCGTAATGTATAATACGGTAGCCAACTTTTTGCTGATTGATATATCTAATAAGGCTCATGAGATAGTACCGATCCCGATTATCGACAGCCAATTGATTTGTATTACGATTAACACTTATTATGTAGTGAATATCTTTTCCATAAGACGCTATCGCTTCTTCGTATGTTTTAGGTGTACCGCTCAGCGACTGTGCTGTATTGTCTGCAAGACTGACAGTGATGTCGGTCTGCGCCCACGAGTTATTTATGATATGATCCTTTATTAACTTATCATTCTGAGAGCGGGACCATATTACACCTGGATAGTTATCTTGATTGCCATTCGATGAGGTGTTTACAGAAAATCGTATATGAGGATCTCGTATAGGGTAAGCATTGGCAGCTAGTACTCCCTCTACGCCAAGACCACTGCTCTTCCGCTCTGGTTTCTCAACGATGAATTCCTCATTATATTTGTTTTGTAAATAAGTTTTCATTGTTGCTTGAGCTTGATTCGCCTCAATATCGGCCTTGAGATAGAATCCACCAACAAGAAGAAACATAACAGCTGTTGGAATAATGATGACATAGAGAATACCACGGAGAAGAATGGTACGAAAGCTTAGTTTGGTGTTATTATTTAGTTCCTTCTTGGACATATTCTCTTCTCCCAACAACTCCTATTTTTGGCTACGCGACTATTGTAGCACAAATACAGAACATTGAGTTATTCTTCTTATTCTGCAAGTTGTAGCGTTGATGAGTTGTCGGGATGCAAGGGAGGAGAAGAGCTTGCGTTCGGGAGAAAGTAGATCCATCGCTGTGGCGATAATTGTCAATTTTTCCCTGTTTTATGAGCGCCTCAACGGCGGCTTCTCGCTACTAGAGGCAAAACTACTTAGGGATTTACTGTAAGATAATATGCTTAATGCCAAGTACTGTTCTATTTTCATAGCTTTTCTCCCTTCATTTCTATATATTTCCTTACATCCTGCGGTGAGTGTATACCACGTATACTCGTTTCTTCGACTAGTGCAACATATACCGCGGGGTTCTCATAATTAATGGATAGCGACACACCAAGCTCTCGCAGCTTGACGATTATCTGGTATATCTGTGCGGCTACATCATTATGAACAACCCTACTCTTTATACGCACAGCGACATGTATATCTTTACCAAATCGCTGAAAGGCATCACGATACAATGGTATCTCTTTTCCTATCCTTTGGTTCACTGCAGGTATACTGTAAACTTCTATTGATGCGAGTGATGTGTCGGCACCAAATACGTTTTGTATCATAGGATCAATATCCTTTTTGAGGTGTTTTGCCCATATCATATCGGGGTATCCATCCCAATAGTTATTACTGTATGGGCTATCCCCAGGAAAACCCTTCACCATAAATCGAATCGTGTGGTCACTTTTAGCATACGCATCAGCCTTAGCAACACCATCTACTCCAAGGCCAGCTCCCTCGATTCGATAATTCTCTACTATAAATTCTTGGCCATACTTACGTTTGAGGTATGACTGCATATGTGATTGAGCAATATGATCATCAATGGTAGATTTTGTGTAAAATATACCAAATATTACCAACATGATAACTGTTGGAATGATAATCACATAGAGAACACCACGGAAGAGGATGGTACGAAAGCCTAATTTGGTGTTATCGCTTGGTTCTTTCTTGTGCATGTTTTCTACCCTCCCCTACTTTCTACTCTGTGACTATTCTTACATTAATATAGAACTTTCAGGTTGTTCCTCTTCTGAAAGTTGTTAATTGATGAAGCGCCATGAGGAGAGAAGATTTAAGTTCAAGCAAATCAGTTCTTGCGATCAAGTAAGAGACAATTTCTTTAAGGGTTTGTTTTGACACATCATCTAACAAACTATTTGGTGTTACTTGATAAGCAAGCGATGACAATGCAAGATACTGTTCAGTTTTCAAATTCATTTTTTCTCCTTAACTATTTCTTTATCATATATATGAATATCTTGGTTTTTGTGAAGTATTTTTGCTATTTCATCTTCTAAGAGCACTATGACGTGTTTAGTACCATTTTCGTACCATCGGTATATCAGTTTAGTCTCAGCCGGAACATCCTTAATAATCTGCAACAACTGCTTGACTCGCTCATAGTGCATCAACGAAGAAGCATCGTTTTGCGCAGTTACTTCTAGCTTATAGAGTATACTTTGGCTATGCTTATGCGCCACCTCTTGAAATAATGGCAAAGCCTTAGTGTCTGTAACAGCATTGCCAATTTCGCCCGTTGCTATATCCACCGTAGACGTGTACGATCCAGCCATTATTCTATCGACCATCGGTTTTATTCTTGCCATTTCTTGCATGCTCCATAGTGTATCTACATAATCATCCCATGGGTCTGAAAGTGACATCATCACCTTAAAGGGAAGTTTTTTGTTCGCCACAGGATAAGCTACCGCCTCGAACCACCCCCGCACCGCGAGCCCACTTCCGTTTCGTATTGGTTTCTCGACAACAAATTCTTCTTTATACTTGTTACGTAAGTACGTCCTCATTGTCGCTTGAGCTTGGCCAGCCTCGATATCTAACTTAAGATAAAAACCACCAACGAGGAGAAGCATAATGGTTGTTGGAATAATGATGACATAGAGGATACCACGGAAGATGATGGTGCGAAGGCTTAGTGTGCCGTTGTCACTTAGTTTCTTTTTGCGCATATTTTCTACCCTCACCCCCCTACTTTCTACTCAGTGACTATTCTAGCACGAATATAGAACTTCTGATTTCCCTTTTATAAGCTATATCTGTCTAAATACCACATCGATAAACAATCTCCATCCTGCTCCTCATTCCTTATCAATCACCTCAACCATTAGTTTGCTTTTTCAATACCTGGTTTACTATCCCAGACTTATGTCTCTTCATGTTATCGCCCCCTTCTAAGGCCATCCAACCTGCTGCTACGGATGCTGCCACAGATAGCTCATTGTTCATGAGCATACCTCGTAACTCGTCAGGTGTTACATGCATTACCTCAATATCCTCAGTATCATCAAGGTGTTGCCTATGCTTTATAGTGACATTATCAGCAAAGACGATCGCTATCTTGACACGGCTATTCGTAGGGTCCTCAAAAAATGTAGGTCCCTCTACAAAGAGACTGGAGGCACCTCCAGTCTCTTCATATAATTCCCTTTTTGCAGCAATTAAAGCAGATTCACCCGCATCGATCTTACCCGCAGGAAATTCTATAACACTTTGCTGCGCTCCGTGTTTATACTGACGCACCAGTAAAAATTTGCCTTCATGAGTGCGTGGAACAATCAAAACGGCGTTCATACCCTCTCGCACGTAATAATCATCGAGGACTTTGCCCGACGGGAGCCTGACGGTTTCAATATTGAGCTTGTACCACGGTGAGTCGACTAACTTCTTTTGACTTATAACGTTCCATTCTTGATTCATAGTATTATTGTAGTGTATCTTCAGATCTAGCACTACCATCAACTGTAGCATAAGTAGTATAAGCGATGTCATACATTCATGTATAAACAAGACATCTGCGCCCTCGCGGTTCCCTTTCACATTATGATACACCGTACATCATAGGACTCCAGCGGCACACGACAAGTGAGCTCAGACGTGTTAGTTTTTATCTCTTCTCGTATGTAGTAAAATACTATACATGAATACTCAAGCGCACCACGTTATTACCGACGAACACTTGATCGATGAGGCGCTATCTCGCTCAGTTGCCGAAATTCTTCCGAGCAAAGATAGCCTCAAAAAGGAGCTACAAAGTGGCCGCCGCCTCACATTCTATCTTGGTATTGACCCAACTGCGAACTATGTTCACCTTGGGCATTCGACAAATTATCTGATGCTCGAACGATTCCACACTCTTGGCCACCGGATTATTGTGCTAATTGGCGACTTTACCGCCATGATCGGTGATCCGAGCGATAAAACTTCGATGCGTGTGCAGCTAACACGTGAACAAGTGCTGGAGAACCTGCAGACATTTAAGGCGCAAATTGGCAAGATTCTAGACTTTAACGATATTGACAACCCGATAGAATTCCAGTTTAATTCGGAGTGGCTCTCCAAACTAACATTTGAAGATTCTGTGGAGCTTGCCTCCAACTTTACCGTGCAGCAGATGCTCGAGCGCGATGCATTCAAAAAGCGAGTCGCTGCCGAGAAGCCACTCTTCGTCCATGAGTTCTTCTATCCGCTGATGCAGGGCTACGATTCTGTGGCAATGGATGTTGATGTAGAGATTGGTGGCACCGACCAAACATTCAATATGCTGGCTGGCCGTACATTGCTCAAGCGCTACAAGCAAAAAGAAAAGTTTGTCATGACAACTACACTGCTCGAAAACCCAGAAACTGGCGAAAAATTAATGAGCAAAAGCCTTGGCACCGGTGTGGGTCTCGATCTGAATGCCAAAGATATGTTCTTTAAAATCATGCAGCTGGCGGATGCGGGTATCTACCAGTGTTTTGTAGATTGTACGCGCCTGCCTATGAGTGAGATTGCTATAATTAAAAATCGGCTCAACGACGGAGAAAACCCACGCGACATCAAAAAGGATCTTGCCCGAGAGATAGTGTCAATGTACCACGGAGCGAGCGCCGCCGTTGATGCCGAGCGGCAATGGGTCTCTGAGGTGAGTCAGAAGAATCTTGCCAAGGATATTGACGTCATTCAGGTAGATGCCCATGAGTCAATTATCGATATCATTGTTCGACTGGGCATCACAAAAAGTCGCGGCGAGGCCAGACGGCTCATCAAGCAAAATGCCGTGAAGATCAATGACTCCAAAATTTCCAGCGAAGATACACCACTTACTAACGGTGACATTTTGCGTATTGGTAAGAAACACACCTTCAAGGTAGTTTTACGCTCATATCAATGATGCATTATTGCATAAAACTGGTGTTATACACCTGCTGTAGAAAAAACATTCATCTGCTATCTTCTGGAGAATTACATGTGTTTGATGCATGTTAATACGCTACTCTAAAATTAGACGCGTATAAGTACTTTCGTCGCAACCAACTCAGCATCCATCAACCAGTCAGCTACTCATAGCCCAGCATATCATACGCCGTGGCCGCCATATATGCCTGGAGCCGCCGCACTGCCTGAGCCGCCTCAGGAGCGGGCTGAGCGCTACACACGGCATAATACCCTACTAGGCCAGCAAGCAGCGGCCGGTTCAGCTCGGCCTGCCAGGCCTGCACATCGTAGCCACGGCGCGCCATATCAAGCAAAAACTCGGTTGCACTCCACCGCTTTGGCACATAGACTGCCCACTGCCAATCAATCAGCTTCACTTTATCCTGAGCAGCATGGTAGGCAATCGTCTCGCTCCGCACATCACCGTGGCTCAACCGATCACATGGCTGGTCGGCCACCTGCTGAGCCAGCATGGCAAGATCAGCTAAGCGCTCGGTATTATCAAGCACGGCACAAAACTGCTCGTAGCGCCGGCGAATCACCGGCTTACTGGCTTGCTCGGCCCAGGAGCGATACGTCTGCTGGAGCTCTTTCCGCCGCGTCGCATCATCGCAGAGTAACCGAAGCCCCTGACACTGCACCACCCGGTCAAACGCCGTAGTATGCAGCGCAAGTGTCTCAGCTGCCACCGCAGGCAGCTTGGTCTGCTCAAGCTGAGCAATCGCCCGCAGCACCGCCGCTATATAGCGCTGACGAGCCAACTTATCTGCCACGTCAGGCGGCTGCCACTGCCAGCCATCCTTAGCAATATACGCCTGGCTCAGCATAATCACCCGCTCATCATCATACTGAACAAACTCTGTCACCAATGGCGAACCGGCCTGTTGCAGCGCTCGGATCACCGCATCATCTTTGCTCAGAGCCGCTGCCAGCGCAGCGTGGTTCGAAGCTTCTGGATCGGCTTCTTTGACAAACACCCACTGCGCTCCAGCCAGTACTGCAGCTCGCCGGCACCCAGTTGATGCACCGTCAATTGGCACCACCCGCACCTGATCGCGCGCCACTTTGCAGTGCTGCGCTACCATCGCAAGCGCCGATGGACTCAAAATCTGGGAAGACGACGGCTGACTCATACCTCTAGTATAGCAAAGGTGCCATAAATCACCATACCGACCAAGACGCCGCCCATCGCATGCTTCTCTGCTTCCCCTCTACCCAAAAAACAAAAACATATAAAAACCCACTCATCCAAGCGGGTTTTTAGTGCTTATCCTCACCGCAGCTACAACCGATCGGTCACCACATCAGGGCGATGGTCCACCTCCATCATCTGTGGCGATGGCCCATAGACGCGGATACTGACATAATCCTTGGGTGAGTAGGTACACGTCGAGAAGAGGTTATGGCGATCACGACAGGCATCATGCTGCACGGTCACAATAGCCCGGTTACCTTCTTTGGTAATTTTTGTTGTCGGCTCTTTGATACCTTTCATCTGCAAGTAATCTACCTCAACGCGTGGCTTCTCGGCATAGCCACCATAGCTCGCCCGAGTTGTCCCATCGACACGCACTGTAGTGGCATCGGCTACGTCAACTACCTTGGTGCGCTGCACGTCGCGCATTTGGCGCTCTAAGCTCATCCCCGCATTCATGCCACCAACCGCTAGGCCAGAGATAGCAACCGCCCCAACGAGGAGCATCGCTAGCATCGCGATGCCAACTGGCCGCTTCAGCCGCCAGGCAAAGATACTCCATGCACCGAGTGAGAGCAAAGCAGTCAGCGCCACGCCGCCGAGCACTGCACAGCCATACGCCAACCACAGCCAGCTCTGCGCAGCAAAGTCGCCCATGCTTGAGACCATAGTCGCGCTCATTACGCCACCGACCATCAGCGCGACAAGTGCGCCCAGCGCCATCATCAAGACCCCACAGCCAATCATAATGCGCAGCACCTTCGCAGCAGTCTGGGCCGCTTGGCTACCGCTGGCAGGCTCGGCAGCGGCTTTTTTTAAGCTATCAAACGTCACTGGCTTACCTGCCATACGCAGCTTATCCGACGCCGTGACGGCTGGTGGAATAGAAAGCCACATCACGATATAGATCAGCAGCGCCGTCCCAAACGTCATAAAAGGTGAGACGATTGCCAGGAGACGAATCCACAGCGGGCTAATTCCAAAGTATGCCGCTACCCCAGCACATACCCCACCGATCAACGCATGATTTGTATCGCGCATCAGCTGCTTGGGTGCCCCATCCGCGAGAGCCGCCTCAGCTGCATCTCGCAGCGCAGCATCGTCATCTCCTGCCTCGGCTTCACTGGCAAACTCCCGAGGTTCGCCCATCTGACCGCGCAGCGCTGTGACATCCTCAGCAGTCACCACACCATCGCGCGTCACACCGCGCTCGGCGAGCAGCTCGACCATCCGTGCTTCGATCTCGCGCATTGCTTCTGGCTCGGCATGCATCCGCTGCTGAATCGACGCCAGATACTCTCCCAGCGCGTGCTTTGCCTCCACCTCAACGCTAAATGGCGTCTTGGCGAGGTGAATGTTGGTAATTTCCTTCATTGCATATCCTCCTTACAACTTCTTAATTGTACTACTTAGTGCTGCAATATTGTGTTTGAGCTGCTTGGTCACCTCTGCGCCAAATGGCGTCGCCGTATAGTATTTGCGCGGTGGCCCTTGCTCACTTTCTTTCCATTCGTGTTGCAAGAGCCCGTCCTTTTGCAAACGACTCAGTAATGGGTAGATCGTCCCCTCCACCACCATCAGGTCAGCCTGACGGAGCTGCTGGATGATCTCGCTGGTGTAGCGTGGCTCCTTGGCACACACCACCAGCACGCAGTACGATAAGAAGCCTTTGCGCAGCTGCGTCGTCAGCGCCTCGGCATAGTCAGTTGCATTCATCAGTGTCCCCCTGGGATGTTATGGCGTGTGACACGCCCGTCTTTGATCACCACTTGGTAATCACATTGCTTAGCCAGATCCGCATCGTGCGTTACGATGATGAGCGTTGTGCCGTGCTCGCGCTGCTGGCGAAAGAGCAGCTCCTCGATCTGGGTACCCGTCTCGCTATCGAGGTTGCCAGTTGGCTCATCAGCAAACAGGATCTTGGGCTCGCCGACGATTGCTCGGGCAATCGCCAGACGCTGCTTCTGCCCACCGGACAGATCCTTAGCCTTATTGTGCTTTTTGCTGGCCAGGCCGACCGCCTCGAGCGCCTGGTTTACCTTGGCACTGCGCTGCGCCCGCGGCACACCAGCGATCTCGAGCGGTAGCATCACGTTGCTCACCACGCTGTCGTTGCCCTCGACAAAGAAACTCTGGAAGATAAAGCTAATCGTCCGTGCCCGGAAGGCATCAACCTGCCGCGGCTTCATCTGCAGGATATCTCGCCCGCCGATCACCACTTGCCCTGTCTGTGGCCGGTCCAGGCCAGAGATAGCGTGCATCAAGGTGGACTTACCCGAGCCGGATTTGCCGAGGATGGCGACACTGGCACCCCCCGGGATGGTCAGGTTAATGTCATTGAGTGCCGTAAATTGGTTGTGCTTTTTGCCATAGGTTTTGGTAATATGCCGTAGTTCAATCATGTCCTTCTCCTTATTCTATTCTGTCCTTAGTGCCTCGATTGGGTCAAGCTTGGTTGCTTTGCGGCTTGGCAAGTAGCTCGCAATGATGCCGAGGATAGCTAGTAGTGCCACCAGGGCGACCATCTGCCAGGCTTCAGGCAAAAGCAGCTGCATACCCTCCTCAAACTTGAGCTTCTCAACGATCCATGGGTTGAGCAGGCTCAGTAGGCTGGCGCCGCCCGCGCCAATCGCACCACCGATGACACCGATCAACGCAGCCTCGTAGCGGAAGAGCTTACCAACATCACGGCTGCGCATCCCCAGCGCCTTCATCAGGCCAATCTGCTGCGTTCGCTCCAGCACTGAGATGTACATAGTGTTAATAATCCCAAACATACTGGCCAGCAAGGCAAGGGCACCAAAGGCGAGCAGAGCATACTGCGCCCCATTGATAAGACTGAGCATACCTTCCTTCGCTTCAGTAAAGGTCTGGGCTTGGTAGGTACCACCACCGAGCTTCACGACGGCGTCTTTCACAGCAGCAGCATGATCATCGCTGTCTGCCCGTATCACGACGCTTGGGTACTGGTTAGCTGCACCGGGAGCTTTGGTCTTTTGGTTGATAAGCAGTGCATCATCAGTCGCAATCGTCACACCAGGCTGGTAGCCAATTGAGGCCATACCGGCTGTTTCGACCGCCACAATAGTCAGCTGGGCATCATGCGTCCCGCCCGGCCCCTGAGCATGAAGCGTAACCGTCTTGCCGACCGCATCCTGGACCGTGCCAAAGCCAAAGTCTGCTAGATACTCCTTGGCCAGGATGGCTTGGCCGGGCGCCAGGTCGGTGCCGTCATCAGTCTTGGTCAACTCACCAGCCACAATTTTGGATGATTTACCCTCGTTCTTGACGTTGATGGAGGCAATCAGCCGCTTGTGGTTGGCTGGGCTCTCTACGTAGCGCACCGCCTGGGTCACATTGACATACGGCCGCACCGCCTTGACGTGACCTAGCTTGCTGAGCTTGGCGACATCGTCATCATTCAGCATGACAGCACCGGTCTCGCTGATGGCCTTGTTCTGGCCGTATTCAGGCAGCTTGGTTTCATCACGGGCGTGCGTCACATACACCGTCGAGGCACTACCGGCACTATCAATCACCGAGGTCAAGAAAGCCCGGCCGCCATTGCCCAGCATCAGCGCCAAACCAATTGTAAATGCTCCCACCGACATCGCCAGTGCTGTTAGTGCTGTGCGAGCCTTGGCTTGGCGTAGGTTCCGCCCTGCTCGCTTGATTATATCGATTCTCCTCATTCGATACTCCTTACTATATTATTGTTATTGCCTGGTACTATGCTATACAAGGTATATTGAAATGTCAAGTAGTTTGAGAAATAAAGTACTGGTTACACCACACTCACCACAGAACAATGCCATCAAAAATAGACACCAGCGCTCTTTGCACCAGTGTCTATCTACTTCTCTCTTCGCGAATATCCTATGACACAATAATCGTCCCTTGCTCACCCGCTACAGCGGCCGCAGCATGCTCGAGATTAGCAATGATGGCGCGCCGACCGGGCTTTGCCACGAAATTGAGCGCAGCCTGCACCTTCGGTAGCATACTACCCGACGCAAACTGCCCCTGCTCGGCATAGGCGTGCATCTCCTGGCTGGTCGTCTGACCAATCGCACGGGCCTGCGGCGTACCATAGTCGACCATCGCGTTATCGACGGCCGTGAGGATCACCAAGGCTTCGGCATCAATCGCATCAGCCACCACCGCAGCGGTAAAGTCCTTATCAATCACCGCCTCGACCCCGGCCATACTACCCTGCGCCTCACTCTCAACTACCGGAATCCCGCCACCGCCAGCCGTCACAACGGTCAAGCCAGCATCAAGCAAGGCACGCACCGCACCTTCTTCGACTACGCGCTGCGGCCGAGGTGATGGCACGACGCGGCGCCAGCCTCGCCCCGCATCTTCTTTGAAGACAAAATCACGCCCCGCCGCCGACTGCTGCGCCTCAGCCTCGGAAGCATAAAAGACCCCGATTGGCTTCGTAGGATTTGCAAACGCCGGGTCACCCGCATCGACCACCGTCTGCGTGACCATTGTCACGGCGTGGTTTGGCATACCACGGCGAGCAAACTCATTCGTCAGCGCCTGCTGCAGCCAGTAGCCGATCTCTCCTTGGCTCATCGCCCCGCACGTATCAAGCGGCATCGTCGGCACCTCAGGAGTATTAATCGCTTCCTCATGGAGCACAATATTCCCGACCTGTGGTCCATTCCCGTGGACAATCACCAGCCGATGCCCAGCCGCAATCAGCGGCACCAGCTGGGCCGCCGTCTCGCTCGCCACTCGCTGCTGGGCAGCTGCACTTGCTTCACCTTGTCTTTGGAGGGCGTTCCCACCCAATGCAATCACAATTGTACTCATCCTAAAACCTCAACGACATGCAGGTCAAACTGCCAGTTATTTTTTCAAATTCACTCGTATCAATTAATTCCACGTGGTAGCCACAGTCGCGGATCTGCTGCTCAATCTTGGGAAAGCCCTGCGGCACGATCACCGTGCCATTAATCCACAAGCTATTCACCGCATAGTACTCATCGTCATCCACCACCAGCTTGTTAAATGGTGCAAAGGCTGGGTGGTGCTCATAGGCCTTGGCAACGATCAGGTTGTTGTTGTCTAAGTAGACCACATCATCCTTCAGGTGCAGAATCCCTGTCACCTCAACCGTCTCGGCCGTCATACCGTAGCGCTCAAGGATAGCGGTGATCTGCTCGGCCGCTGCTTGGTTGGTGCGGTGGCTCAGGCCAATGTAGTAGTGGTCACCCACCATCATAATATCACCAGGGTCGACGGTGCCGGGTGCTTCGACCTGCTCAATCGTATCATAATGCTGGCTCAGCGCCTGGCGCAAATCGGGCAAGCTCGCCTCGCCGCGCCGACTCTCCGCCCCAGGCCGCGACAAAATTGCCACCCCATGCGGCGTACACAGAGCATTATCCTCAATGAAGACGCTATCCGGATACTCCTCATTGGGCTCCAAGACCGTCACTTCAAGGCCGCACTGGCGGAGCAGCGCAACGTACTGATCGTACTGCTGCATTGCTCGCTCGTAGTCTGGCTTCCCCTTCTCCGGCGTCTGGCTAATACCGTTGATCAAGCTACGGCTTGGCCGACGGGTAATCGCGTAGCGAAACATCACACTCCTTTCTCTTATGCAATGCGGTGCGCCTTTCTCGGCGCACCACATGATTACTTGTTAGTTAAACAGCTTGGGCATCGTAATACCAAGTGTCTTATCCAGCCCACCAGTCAGCAGCTGGAGTAGCGCATAAGCCAGCGCCAGCAGCAGTGCTGCGACAAGCAGCCACTCAAGCGCTGTAAACGGCTTCTTGCCTTGCTGCTTACGCATCAGGCCATACACCACAATACCCGGCACATACAAGAACACCGTCACCAGCAGGTTCTCCACCCCGGCGGCATAGACTAGCCAAACGCTATACACACTGGCCATCACACCAATCAAGATATTGGCCGCCCGGCCCTTCGTTTCTGGCTTCTCCAGAGCCGAGTACTTCAGCTGGTAAAAGGCCGTCAAAGCATAGGGCACGAGAATAGCCGATGTTGCAATTGCAATACCAATGTTATACACCGAGCCACTCGTCAGCGGTATCGTTAGGATAAAGAGCTGCACCAAAGCGTTGGTCACCAGTAGCGAGTTCTTTGGCACGCCAACCTTGTTCTCCTTGGCAAAGAATGTTGGAAAGGTACCAGCCTTTGCTGCCTGGTAGGGCAGCTCAGCCGCAAACATCGTCCATGCCAGCCAGCCACCGAGCACAGCAATGATCAAGCCACTATTGACCAGCCAGGCACCCCACGGCCCAACCACCTTCTCAAGCAAGAGTGCCATCGCTGGGTCTTTAAGGCCAGCCAACTCTGGCTGCGTTGCCACGCCAAAGGCCAGGACGGTCATCAAGACATACAGCGCAAGCACGGCCGCAAAGCCAATGAAGGTCGCCTTAACGACATCACTGCGCTGCTTAGCTCGACCCGAGAACACAACCGCACCCTCGATACCAATAAACACCCAGACGGTAACGATCATCATATCCTTGATCTGCCGCAGAACAACGTCAAGACTCAGATTGCTACCAGCCAGGCCCCAGAGATCCTTCGAGAAGATATTAAGCTTAAAGGCAGCAATAATCGCCACCAAAAAGACCATCAGCGGGACAATCTTGGCAATCGTGATGAGCAAGTTCACCGCACTCGCTGTGCGCACACCTCTGAGGATCAGGCAGTGCACACCCCAGAGCAAAATCGACATACCAATCGCCGAGGCCCAGTTTTGGCCATCAGCAAACAGCTGCGGGAAGAAATAGCCAAGCGCCGAAAAGGCCGTTACAGCATAGGCGATGTTACCAATCCAGGCCGAGATCCAATACCCCCAAGCCGAGTTGAACCCAACATATTTGCCAAACCCTGCCTCGGCATAGCTATAGATACCGGCATCAAGGTCGGGACGCTTCTCGGCAAGGTTGCGAAAACTCAAGACAAGGAAGACCATCCCCACCCCAGTGACGAGCCAAGCAATGATGGTCGCCAGTGGCCCAGCCGACTCTGCGGTATTACGGACAAGATTGAAGATACCAGCCCCAATCATGCTGCCGATAACAAGCCCAGTGAGTGATCGCCACCCCAGCTTGCTCTCTTGTTGTGTTTGTTGTGTTGTCATACGTGAGGCCCCCTATGCCTCAGTTACTTGTTATAACGTCAGTGCCATCACTGCCTTAATCGTGTGCATGCGGTTCTCCGCTTCGTCGAAGACCACACTGTGCTCGCTCCGGAACACCTCGTCCGTCACCTCCATACTCTCGAGGCCGTAGTCTTGGTAGATCTTCAGCCCCGTCTCGGTATTGAGATCGTGGAAGGCCGGTAAGCAGTGCAAGAACTTAACGTGTGGATTGTGTGTTTCATCGAGCATGGCACGATTCACTTGGTAAGGCTTAAGCAAGGCAATCCGCTCAGCAAACTGCGCCTCCTCACCCATCGACACCCACACGTCGGTATAGATCGCATCAGCTCCCTCGAGAGCCGCGGCGCGATCATCCGTCACGGTAATCTGCGCGCCAGTTTCGGCGGCAATCGCTCGGGCGAGATCGACCAGCTCACTGCTCGGGTGCAGCTCAGCTGGCGCTAAGATGCGGAAGTCAACACCCATCTTGGCCGAGCCAATCATCAGGCTATTGGCCATATTGTTGCGCCCATCACCGACAAAGACCAGCTTCGTGCCAGCCAGCGGCTCACCATGCTCCTCGAGCGTCATAAAGTCGGCCAAAATCTGCGTGGGGTGGAACTGATCGGTTAGGCCATTCCACACCGGTACACCAGCGTGTTTGGCCAAGTCTTCCACCGTTGAGTGCTTAAAGCCGCGGAACTCAATCCCATCAAACATCCGGCCCAGTACCTTCGCAGTGTCCTCAACCGACTCCTTTTTACCGAGCTGGATGTCATCCTTACCGAGAAACTCCGGCGCAACGCCAAGGTCATTGGCCGCCACCGTAAAGGCGCAGCGCGTACGGGTCGAGTTCTTCTCAAACAAGAGGGCAACTTGCTTACCCTCGTGCAAGCGGTGCGGCACACCCTCGCGCTTGAGCTTCTTAAGCTCGTGCGCAGTGTCGAGCATCTGCCGGATTTCCTCTGACGAAAAGTCCTTCAGGGCTAAGAATGAGCGGTTTTTTAGATTGGTTGGTAGGTTCATTTACACATCCTCTCGTATTAATGGCATACTCATGCAGCGTGGCCCGCCACGGCCCCGGCCAAGCTCCGAGCCAGTAATCTCCAGCACTTCGACGCCTGCCTCACGCAGTTTTTGGTTGGTGACGTAGTTGCGGTCGTAGGTGACCACCACCCCAGGAGCAATCGCCAAGGTATTGCTACCGTCATTCCACTGCTCGCGCGCTGCAGCGATATCATCACCGCCACCGCATTCGATCAAGGTGATCGACGGCACGCCAAGGGCTTGGCTGAGCACCTGCTCAAGATTATGTTCTTTGGTAATAGTTGGGTAGGCTTGCCCGTCTACCTTATGCAAGACGAAGATATTCATCCGCCCCTCAAAGCCTCGAATCTCGGGATGGATAGTAAATTTGTCGTGGTCAATCATCGTAAAGACGGTATCCAGATGCATAAAGGCATGACTCTTGGGAATCTCAAGGGCAATCACCGTATCAAAATTCGACTCAGCAAAGAGCTTTGTCGCCATCAGCTCAATCGCCTCCGGTGAGGTGCGCTCACTAATACCAATCGCCATCGTGTGGCTATTAAGCACCAGCTCATCACCGCCCTCAATTGAAAATGGTTGACTGCGATCATACCAAACCGGTATGTTCTTGCCAGCAAAGCGTGGATGGAAATCGATAATATAGCGCATAAAGAGCGATTCACGCCGCCGAGCTGGCCAGTGCATCTTGTTGATCGTCAAACCTTGACCAATCGCCGCTGCTGGGTCGCGCGTAAAGTAGAGGTTCGGCATTGGGTCAAGATAAAACGGATATTGCTCATGCGCCACCATCGTGTGAAGTTGCTGCTGCTCAGGTGGCAGGCTAATCTCATCTTTGCGCACCCCCGCCATCAGCTTGCGCACCATCTGGCGCGGCTCCATGCTCAGCAAATACTCAGCGAGTGTCCGTGATGCTCGTTGGTTGTCTTGCTTCGACGCCACCAGCATCTCAACAACAAATTGCCGCCGCACTGCTTCGTCAGCGAGTGCCTCGGCGGCAAGTTCATCTAAGTACAACACTTCGACCCCACGCGAGCGGAGCAGCTCCGCAAAGCGATCATGCTCCTCCTGCGCAACCTTGAGATACGGAATATCGTCAAACAATAGGCGCTGCAAATGTTCTGGCGTGAGATGCTCGAGCTCCTCACCCGGCCGATGCAAGAGCACTGTCTTCAACCGGCCAATTTCTGATGTAATATGAATTGGATCGTCCACCTTTTCCCCCTGTGTGGCTTATAGTTGATGCTTTCATTGTAGCATGTTCTGAGGTAAGTGCAATGGATAACAGGTGTCACGAATGTGAAACACACGGCGGGAGATGAAATGTCCAACGAGTCGAAGTCCGCGCGCTATTCAGCGCGCATTTAGGTTGTGATTCACCAATCTGAATACATTATTTGTGACCCGAAGCCAAAGAAGACTATTGACATCAGTGCATCATTCCATTACGGTTTAGACACGGGGTGGCGTCACCGTGGTTCTGCGGAGACGACACCCCTATCTTGATAGCATCGTCACCCTACCAACTGCGTACCAGCCGTTGGTTATTTTTTTGCGGTCATAACTGCCAAACTCGCCTCCACCCGGCAACGGAATCTAGGGTGCGCCTGCAGCCACGCATCGGCCGCCTGAGCCGCGCCAGGCAGCGCTTCATTGGCATAATCATCCACCACCAGCACTGCATCGGGAGTCAGCTTCGGCGTCACGAGCCGAAGTGAGTCCATAATCGACTGGTAATAGTCGCCATCGAGAAAGGCAAACATAATATTCTCCGGCACATCCTGCGGCGTAAGTTCAGCAAACCAGCCCTTATGCACCACTGGTGGGCGTAGCCTGGCTTTCTTAAACTGCTGGAGAAACCCCTTGCGCGTTGCAGCAAGCTCCCCTGCCACAAACTGCTCACCAGCTGCGCTCGCATCCTGCGCCGTCTTCTCTGGTAAACCAGCGAATGAATCATAGACATGAAATGCTCCCACGTGCTGATACGCATCAAGCAAGCGCCGGATAAACAAGCTCGTCGTCCCCACATAACAGCCAAATTCAACAACCGACCCCTGGCAGCCAGCTCCCAGAAGCCGCTCAAGCTCACGCAGCAAAACCCGTAGCTCGCGCTCATCTACTTGGTCGGAGATGATTGGATAGGTGCGAAGAAGTTGGTCGGTGATCATTATTGGCCCACTATAGCAAATAATTGCTTACGATGCTATTGCCTGGCTTATTTTGGTGCTTTCTCCCGTACATATCCCATTTGTATGCCATTTGATCGAAATTATTCTGGCGAGCATGACCAGTATACGGTATACTATAGACATGAAAGTCACCAGCCCCGCCTTCAAAAACAACGCCAAAATACCAAAGATCTATTCGCGCTTTGGCGGCAACCAGCGACCGCCTCTCACCATCAGCGACATCCCTGATGGTACGCAGAGCCTCGCTGTGGTGTGCTACAGCCCCGACGCACCCTTCATTGGTGGCTTCTACCATTGGATTGTTTGGAATCTCCCACCCACCACCACAGAAATCGGCAGTGACTACCTCCCTCACGGCGCCGTCGAAGGCACGACTACCTGGGGCAAGCCCGGTTGGGGCGGCCCACACCCTGCCTTTGGGACACATCGCTATCAATTCTTTGTCTACGCGCTCAATACCGTGCTCGACCTCCCCGCCAAAACACGCCCCAAGAAATTCTCCAAAGCAATCGCCCCGCACATCATCGAGCGCAGTATGCTAACAGGGAAGTTTGGCGCGTTGGATATATTTGATTTGCGGTAATAACTATGCCTCTGTCTGATGGTATCGCACTATTCTCTTTGATCATATCAATCATCTCTGCTGTGATTGCAGTGATATCGTGGCACAAAAGTCGCGTCATCTACGAGGTCGAGGAATTAGTTATCCGTCAAATTAACCGTACACGCGATGATGCAGATGGTCGAGGTCTGCCGAAACTTAACGAGAAATTGAAGACCGGTCATTATACAATCCTTGAAGCCCTCGAAAGAAATGATGGCGATTGGGCTATCCTCCTTGCCCGCATCAAGCAGCCAAAACGGGATTTGCTAAGGCAACTCAGAAAGCTAATTGCGTCTAAGTAACACATGATGCAATTAGCTCTATGACGCTTGCTACGCGGGTTTATCGACGTCTTCCGCAAACTGGCTCTGGTACAATTCCGCATAAAAGCCATTCTGGGCAAGTAGCTCATCATGCGTGCCCTGCTCGATAACATTACCATCCTTCATCACAAGAATGAGATCGGCATCACGAATCGTGCTCAGGCGATGAGCAATAACAAAGCTTGTCTTGTGCTGCATCAGCCTATCCATCGCCTGCTGAATCAGCACCTCAGTGCGGGTATCGACCGAGCTGGTTGCTTCGTCCAAGATGAGCATCGGTGTCTTGGCAAGCATAGCGCGGGCAATCGTTAGCAGTTGCTTTTCCCCTTGTGACATATTAGTCGCCGCCTCGTCGAGCACCATGTCGTAGCCACCAGGCAGCGACCGGACAAAATGGTCAACATGCGCATCACGCGCCACCGCCAGTAGCTCAGCTTCGCTTGCCTCTGGGTTGCCATAGCGCAGGTTGTCGCGGATCGTCCCATGGAAGAGCCACGTATCTTGCAACACCATACCAAAGAGCTGCCGGACACTGCTGCGCGTCATCTGGGCAATATCCACCCCATCGATCAGGATCTGGCCACTGTCAATATCATAAAATCGCATTAGTAGATTAACCAGCGTCGTCTTACCCGCGCCCGTTGGCCCAACAATCGCCACCCGCTGGCCGGGGCGGATATGAGCTGAGAGGTGCTTAATAACCGGCGTCTTTGCATTATAGCCAAAGACAACGTCGCGAAACTCCACCTCACCACGCACCACTGGCAGTGTGGTGGCAGGTACCGGGTCGGGCGCTTCGGCTGGTTCTTTAAGAAATTCAAAAACCCGCTCAGCCGCAGCCGCCGTCGATTGCAGCACATTGGCAATATTCGCCGTTTGGGCAATCGGCTGGTTAAATTGCTGCATATATTGGATGAAGGCCTGAATATCGCCAATCTTAATCCGCCCCTCAATTGCCAGCCAGCCACCGAGCACCGCCACACCAACATAGCCAATATTCCCCACCACATTCATCACTGGATACATCAAACCAGAGAGGAACTGCGACTGCCACGCGCTCGAGAAAAGCCGCTGGTTAATCTGCCGAAAGGTCGCTAGCGACCGCTCCTGCCCGCGAAAAGCACGCATTACCTGGTGGCCAGCATACATCTCTTCAATATGGCCATTGAGCTCGCCTAGCTCATCTTGCTGACGGATGAACTGCGTTTGTGAGCGCCTGGTAATCACAACAATCAACCCCATCGACAGCGGCACAACCAAGAGCGCCACCACAGTCAGCAGCCAACTAATCGACAGCATCATTGCCAAAATTCCGACCAGCATCACCACCGCACTCATCATTTGCGACAGGCTTTGGGTAAGCGTTTGGCTTACCGTATCAACATCGTTGGTAATACGGCTGAGGACTTCGCCATGCGTTTGCGTGTCGAAGTAGCGCAGCGGCAAGCGATTGATCGCCTTTGAGATATCGCGGCGCAGCTGGTACGTCAGCTTCTGGGTAATATTCGTCATCAGCCACGCCTGCCCATAGCGAAACAGTGCACTGATCACATAGAGCCCAATCAGCCAGAGGACAATCTGCAAGATCGCATCGTAATGGAAGGTGGGACGCGTACCAAGATCGAGCGTCTTGGCGGCTTCGCGAGCCGAGGCAGGTAGCGCCTGCGCCAGCTGCTTACCCTGGGGCGATGCCATAAATTGCTCACCCGTCATACCCGCGGGGATCGCTGCACCGGCAGGAAGCTTCTCATGGATAGCGTCGTAGGTACGCAGGCGCGTGTAGTCATCGACAATCTGGTTGGTCGCATTGCCGAGCAGTTTAGGGCTAGCAATCGCAAACAGCGTGCTGATCATCGTCAAACCAATCACCAGCATCAACTGCCAACGAAAGGCGCGCAGATACCGCAGCAGCGTGCGTACCGTCCCGCGAAAATCCTTGGCTCGCTCCGTGCCACCACCAGCGACTGGCCCACCCATTGGGCCGCGGCGCACTCCCGCTGAGCGCGGCCGTGCAGACGATTGCTGGCTCATAACGCCCCTCCCTGCGCGGCAGTACCAAGCGAAGCAGGCCGCTCAAGCACAGCCAGCTCATGCTCGCTTAGCTGCGATGCGGCGATCTCTTGGTACACCGCACAGGTTTTCATCAGCTCCTGGTGCCGCCCCTGGCCAACGATCCGACCTTCATCAAGGACAATAATTGTACCCGCCTGGGCAATCGTATTAATCCGCTGCCCGACGATCAGCACCGTCTTGCCCGCCAGCTCCTGCGCGAGCCGCTGGCGCAGCGCGGCATCCGTTCGCGCATCAAGCGCCGAGAACGAATCATCAAAGATATACACCTGGGGCTGCGCCGCCAACGCTCGGGCGATAGCGAGGCGCTGGCGCTGCCCACCCGAAACATTGCTGCCGCCTTGCGCGACCGCGCTTTCCATACCATCATCAAGCTGAGCAATAAAGTCGCTCGCCTGGGCCACCTCTGCTGCATGAGCAATCGCCGCCTCATCGGCCTCGGGCGCACCATAGGCAATATTGCTAGCAATATTCCCCCGAAACAGCACACCCTTTTGTGGGACATAGCCAATCTGGCCGGCTAGATCTGTAAGCCTAAGCTTGCGAATATCCACCCCATCAAGCAAAATCTGCCCGGCCGACACATCATAAAACCGCGGAATCAGATTGACTAATGTCGACTTGCCCGAGCCCGTGCTACCAATAAACGCTGTCGTCTGGCCCGGCTCCGCCACAAAGCTAATATTACTGAGCACTGGCTCATTTGCCCCTGGATAGGCAAAGGTAACATCACGAAATTCGATCCGCCCCATGCCACCCGGCGCCAGTGGCTGAGGCTCAGCCGGGTCAGTGATCGATGGCTTGGTATCGAGCACCTCTGCCACCCGCCGCACCGACACAGCCGCGCGCGGTGCCATAATAAACACCATCGAGATCATCAAGAACGACATAATCACCTGCAGCGCATATTGCAAAAAAGCCATCATATTGCCAATCGCGAGGCGCCCATCACCAATTGCCAGCGCACCATACCACACCACCGCCACGCTCGCGAGATTCATCACCAGCATCATCACTGGCTCCATCACCATCATCAAGCGATTGACTATGAGGTTGAGCTTAGTGAGCTCGTGGTTGACAGCATCAAATTTTGCTTCTTCGACTGCCTCGGTATGAAAAGCGCGCACCACGCGCAGACCCGTCAAGTTTTCGCGGGCGACTAAGTTCAACTTGTCCACCATGCTCTGCAAGCGCTGAAAACGAGGCATCGCCGCAATAAACAAGCCAATAATGACCACCAAAAGCACGGCAACCGCCAGGGCAATAATCCAGCTCAGGCTTGGTGCATTGGCCAGCGCCTTGTGCAGGCCAGCCACAGCCATAATCGGTGCCATCAAGGCAATGCGCAGCAGCATAATTGCCGTCGATTGGATCTGCTGAATATCGTTGGTCGAGCGGGTTATAAGCGATGCTGTCGAAAAACGGTTAAAGTCCGCCACAGCATAATCCTCCACCCGGGCAAACACCTGGTCGCGCAGCTGTTGACTGAGGCCTGTCGCAATCCGCGTCGCAAAGAAGACCGAGACAATCGTCCCCACTGCACCCGCCAGCGTTACCACAATCATCTGCCAGCCATTATGCCATATAACGGCCATATCAGTGCCAACGATACCATTATTAATAATCGCCGCCATAAAGTCTGGCAAACTGAGCGTTGCCATCACCGAGCCATACGTTGCAGCAACCAGCAGCCCGAGCTGCCACCAATAGCCCCAGAGTAGTCGCCAGATATACTTCATGCTCGCTCCGCCTTATGCGGCTGGGCAATTTTATCAATAAGCTGGTTGAGCTGTGCCAGCTCGGCATCGCTCAGTACCGCAAAGAGATCAGCAATAGTCTCCGTCATATACTGCTGGAAGTGATCAGTTATCTGCTGGCTTTGCGCCGTCAATTGCAGGCGCACCACCCGTCGATCGTGCTGATCTGGCGTGCGCTGGACGAGCTGTTTTGCCACCAGCACGTCAAGAATCTGCGTCGCTGCGCCCTTGGAGACGCACAGCTTTGCGGCCACATCACCCATTGTCTCGATAGCTCCACGATGCAAGAGGTCCAGCACATACCAGTGGACAGGTGCCAAACCAAACTGCTGATCCGTCTGGCGCTGAGCGCGTGCCAGGCGCTGCTTGAGCTGAAATAAGTAGCTCGTGATGTTCTCAATACATACTTGGCGCTGCGGCTGTGCACCTGACTTTGCTTCTACCTTCATACAATAAATAGTTTACTGCCTAAACTATTTATTGTCAATACCTTTTTATATGCCGACGACGCCAAGCATACACTGCCGCACCAAGCACGCCTAACATAACCAACGTCGCGCCACCGTAGTATAGCAGCGGCACATTATCACCAGTAGCTGCCAATGCTCCCTCGTGCTGCAATTGAGTTGGCTGCGGCTGCTGAGTGTGCGAGATGTGCATCACCTTCGGTGGCAGTATGGTGCTTTGCGGCTGGCTGAGCTGCGGCTGGGTCGACGATGGTGTCGTGTTACTGTGCAGTATTTGGTCAAGTTGCCGCAGCAACGCATCATTACTTTGCGGGTCGGAGAGATAACGCCACACAATGATCCCTTGCAGGTTGTGCTGCTGGACATACTCTGCCTTATACTTCATCGACTCCGCATCGTCGTAGCTAATAAATTCACGCCGCGCAGCATTATAGAGATACGGCGCTTTGCTTGCGTCGTCCCAGTAACGAGTATAGCCATTCTTATTAATATACTCTCGCTCGAGTCGGTCATACGTGGTGTGGTACTCGCCAGCCTTTTGAGCATCGCCAACGGGTTGGTGTAAGCCATGATTCACCTCAGGAACTGAAGTAAACCGCCGGCTATACCACCCCGCCCCGATCATCAATTTGTTTGTTGGCGCGCCATGAGCTTGGTAGTGCTGCACTGCCGAGTTGGCACTCTGGTCGAGCGGGTCACCTGGCGCGGTATAGAGCCCAGCATGGTGCCCAGCGTGCGACTTAAACGAGCCAAACCCCCGCATGTCATACGTCATGATCGCAATCTGGTCAAGGTACTGCTGGTACTCAGCAAACTTATTTTGCTCAGCATACCACTTGGCTGGTGCACCCGTCATCGAAATACTCGGCTGGCGTCCGCTGGTGGTCGTTGCTGCGCGCAATTCGCGCAAGAGAGCAATCAGGTCAGTCTGCTGGCTCCCCTTTGGAAACTCCCAGTCGATATCCACCCCATCTAACTGATGAGCCTGCAGCGCCTCCTTAACAGAGCTCACAAAGGCCTGCCGGGTGCTGGCTTGGCGCACCATCGCATCGAACTCACTTCGCGCGGCATCATTACCACCACCAATTGAGAGAATAAGGGAGATACGCGGATTAACCGCCCGAATCCGCTGTCGCGTAGCCGCCTGCGTGAGGTGCGGCAACGTATCAAGCGTTAGATGTCCATCGGCCGCAATACGCCCAAAATGAACAATGAGCCGATCGATCATCTTTAGATGGTCGTCAGTCACCTTTGGGAGATTCTCGTCACTGACATAAACCGAGATTGTCCTCCGCTCCGCAGCCTGAGCTGGCACTGGAGCCATCAGCTGGCATCCGACTGCTATCATCATGACACTGAGCACACTTTTCACTATTGCCGTCCGCATATCGCCTCCTTGCTTTTGCTGCCTGTCTCCTTCTAGTCTATATCGTTTGCCAGAATAGGTAAAGTGTGAGGTGGTATAGATTACTCGTCATCAGTGATTGGCGTGTGACGAGTTGGCCAGTACCGATCAAGCACTACATAAGGCAGCTGCTTATACCGACGCCATAGCACGATCGTGACAAGCAGCGTCATCAATGACACAAACGGCAGATGCACCATCGACAGCACCGCAATATAGAGCAGCCGCACCGCATAGAATACCACGCGGTGGAACCACCCTCGCGGCCGATCATCGAGCGAAATACCCGTTAGCCAGCCACCGAGCGTCCGCCCCTGGGCAACCAATGGGAGGATGGCATGCACGAGCGCAATAAAGCCATATGGAATGATCTGCGTCAGCATCTGCATCTGTTCAGTCCACTGCCGTGAATGCAATACATTGAAGAGTGTAAGTGCTACCATCACAATTGTTGAGCCAATCGCCACTCCAGTCATATCAACAACAAAGGCAACAATACGCCGCACAAGGCCAGGCTGGCGAATCGTCGTTGCCCCACGCTCAGTATCACGAAGATTTGGCAACAGCCAACCCGACCAAAAACCCAGCAGTGCCCCACTCGTATTGAGCAGTAAATCATCAACATCAAACAACCGATAGCTACACGGATACACACCAAACACCCCCGTGAGCTGCGTCAGTTCAATCACCGCCGACGTCATAAGACCAATCATCACCACTGTCCACCAGCGCACCCGGTACATCGCCCGCACAAACGCTCCCAGTGGCACAAAGAATATAACATTCATTACGACCTGCAGCACTGCCCGTAGCCCCTCATGCGAGATATCGAAAATCGACGCCAGTGGCACTAACTGCGGCTGGATATGGTGGCTCCCGCAAAAGCGCGCCGCATTATCTGGCATCGGATAGAGTGTAAAGGCAGCTAGCGCCAAGCCATAGAGCACCACCAAATATGTCATAACCACCCGGCCAAACGCCACCCGGCGAAAGCGAATATAGTGCACCAATAACAGCGGCAACGTCAACACAAGTGCAGCAAATGGCCACATCACAAGCGCCACCCGAAACGACGCGGTGAAATTCCCTAAGAATGAAAGCATACTGCGCGCTAGTATGACATAGATAGCCAAGACCTGTCAATAACGAGGCTCGCACCTTACACTACTGCGCGGCGCAGAAGCTGTGCGTTTGCTGCGACAATGATCGTCGAGAGTGACATTACCACCGCACCGATCGCAGGCGAAATAACTACCCCAACTGGTGCAAGCACCCCAGCCGCAAGTGGGAGCATCAGCACATTGTAACCCGCTCCCCAACAGAGGTTCTGCACCATTTTGCGGTATGTTGCCTGGGCCAGCGTGATCAGCCGGACAACTGCTTGCGGATCATCACCAACTAGCATAATTCCGGCAGACGCTGCGGCAACATCAGTCCCCGTCCCAATCGCGACACCACTCTCGGCCTGGGCAAGCGCTGGTGCATCATTCACGCCATCACCAACAAAACACACCCGCTTCCCCTGCTGCTGGTACGCCATGACAATCGCCGCCTTCTTAGCTGGTGTTACCTCAGCGTGAACCTCAGTGATACCAACGAGGCGAGCAATCGCATCGGCTGGCCTCGCACCATCCCCTGTTACCATGGCGACTGTTATACCGCGGTGTTGGAGCGCTGCGACTGCCGCTGCCGCACCAGGGCGCGGCGCATCACCAAGCTCAATTACACCACAGACGCGCCCAGCCTGGGCAACATAAACCACTGTATGGTCCGTCGTTATCTCGTCTCGATCAATCTGATGCTGCTGCATAAAGGCCGCATTGCCAACTAACGTCGGCACGCCATCAACAACAGCCTGCACGCCATAACCCGGCACCGTCTGGAGATCACGCACAGCAGGTATCGCAACATGACGATCGGCTGCCGCGCGGCGAATTGCTGCTGCAATCGGGTGTTCTGCCTCATGCTCAGCTGCCGCCGCTAATCCCAGAATAGCCGCCTCGTCCCCACCATGGACTGCGACTACTGCTAGGTGACCAGTCGTCAGTGTACCCGTTTTGTCAAATAACACCACATCAACCTGCCGCGCAGCCTCAAAGGCGCGGCGATCGCGCACCACAATACCGCGCTGGGCCGCAAGCCCAGTCGAGATCGATACAACCAGCGGCACTGCTAAGCCCAAAGCGTGCGGACACGCCACCACCAGCACTGTCACCACTCGCTGCAGCACTTCACCCAGCGATGCACCAGCCAGCGCCCAGCCAGCGCCCGCCAGCAGCGCAGTAGCAAGCGCTGCATAGAAAAGATAGCCCGCTGCCCGATCCGCCAGCACCTGCGTTCGCGACCGACGCTGCTCAGCCTGGCGCACCAGCTCCATAATATGCGACAATGTTGTATCATCACCAATGTGCTGGGCCATAACATGAAGCGCACCGGTGCCATTGATCGTGCCTGCCGTCACAAGACTCCCTGACTGCTTAGCAACAGGGCGCGACTCACCCGTAAGCATCGACTCATCAACCTGTGACGTGCCAGATATCACCTGGCCATCCACTGGCACACGCCCACCCGGGCGCACCAGCACGGTCATCCCCACAGCCAGATGATCAAGCGGCACTGTATTAATCGATTGCTCTGTCACAACCTCTGCCGTCTCGGGTAAGAGCTGCGCTAAGGTATGAGCGGCATCCGTTGCCCGCTTAATCGCTGCCATTTCAAGCCAGTGCCCGAGAAGCATAATGGTAATGAGCGACGCGAGCTCCCACCAAAAATCCATCCCTGCTACCACGCCACTGGTCACCAGCAGGCTGTAGCCATAGGCCACACTAATCGCGAGAGCAATCAGCAGCATCATACCAGGCTGGCGCTGGCGTAGCTCCTGCCACCCCGCCCGAATAAAAACTCGGCCACCATACCACAGCAATATCGTCCCGCTTACAGCCGGCACATACCGGCTCACCACCTCAGGTAGTGTATAGCCGAGCCACTGCTGCAGCAGTGGTGAACACACCAGTACACTGATCGTTATGAGCAGCGATAGCCAAAACCGCTGCCGAAACTGGGCCGCATCATGCCCGCAATGGCCACCCTGTCCATGCCCCTCATGGTGAGTATGCTCACCATGAGTCATATGATGGTGCTGTGACTGTTTTTTATCCATAACAAACTCCTCGGGTGCTACGCACCGCATTATCCTTTCCATTCTTATATCCGCTTGCTGCTAGCGAATGTTCGTCAGATCATAGAGCTGGTCGAGCTCTTTGAGCGCCTTATCGCGCTGCTTCGTATCGCTTGACGCCAACATCTCAGCCACATGCGTCTCGAGGTGCTGCTTAACCATCAGCTTGTTCAGCGATGCTAGCGACTTCTGGATCGACAGACTCTGGATGATGATGTCCATGCAGTAGGCATCATCGGCCACACGCTTTTCTAACCCCTCAAGCTGGCCCTTCATAATTTTGATACGATGTAGTGCTCGTCTGGTAATATCTTTGCTCATACTCCTATGGTATACCCCCTGGGGGTATATGTCAACCGATTCTTTCCCACATAAAAACCCACCACAGATGTGGTGGGTTTTTGCAAAACAAGGCAGGACGAGGCCTAGTACATACCCATACCGCCGCCCATGCCAGGCATGCCAGCTGGGCTTGCCGCTTCCTTCTCAGGCAAGTCGACGACGAGCGCACCCATCGTCATTGCGGTACCAGCGATGGAGGCAGCATTCTGGAGTGCTTCCTTGGTAACGCGAACAGGGTCAACCACGCCAGCTGCTTTGAGATCGATCAGCTCACCTGGTGTGTTGACATTAATACCAAAGCCAGGCTGCGCTGCCTTCACCTGTGGCAGCCACTCATCGGCATTGAGGCCAGAGTTGGTCAGCAGGATGCGGAATGGTTGCTCCAGCGCGTGGATAAGCAAATCCTCACCAGCGGTCACCGACGCATCGGCATCACCAGCGTGGGTGTAGCTCGTTGCAAGATTGACCAGTGTCACCCCGCCACCAGGCACAACACCCTCAGCCAGAGCAGCCTTGACGGCAGCCACCGCATCATCAACGCGGTATTTCTTTTCTTCGATCTCGGTCTCGGTTGCCCCACCTACCTTAATCACCGCCACTTGGCCAGTCAGGGCAGCTTGGCGCTTAACGAGATTATTCTTGGTGTAGTCGCTTGTACTGTTGGCAATTTCAACGGCAATCTGGTCAATCCGGGCATCGACTGCCGTCTTCGCACCAGCCCCTTCGACGATCGTTGTCAAATCCTTAGTGGCAATCACCTTGCGAGCCGAACCCACTACATCTGGGCCAACCGTATCAAAGCTCATACCAGTATCCTCAGTAATGACCGTTGCGCCCACCAGAGCAGCAATATCGTAGAGGACATCCTTATCGCTCGGCGCTTTAATAGCCAGGGTGTTAAAGGCACCCTTGAGGCGGTTAAGCACAAGCAGGCCAAGCGCTTCGCCATCCACATCGTCAGCAATCAAGACGAGATCCTTCTTACCACTCTGGGCAATCATCTCAAGTAGTGGAACAAACTCCTGTGCCGACGAAATCTTCTTATCGGTAATAACGATGGCTGGCTTGTCGTACACTGCTTCCATTCGCTTCGTGTCTGTCGCCATGTACGGGCTGACGAAGCCGCGCTGAACAGTAAAGCCCTCGACCACTTCGCTCTCTAGCTCAAGGCCGCGGCCTTCCTCAACCGTCACCACACCATTGGGCCCGATCTTCTCCATCACATCAGCAATTAGCCGGCCAATTGCGTCATCACCCGCCGAGATAGTTGCCACCTCTGCGACGCGTGTTTCGTCATTGCGAATATCCTCTGCCTGCTCACTCAAAGCCGCTGTGACCTCTGCCGCAGCCCGCTCCAGACCCTTGCGGAGCAGCATTGGGTTATGACCAGCAGCAATCAGCTTGTTTGCCTCACTGAGAATGTGGTAGGTCAAAACCGTCACGGTAGTGGTGCCATCACCTGCTACATCGTTCATTTTGTTGGCGGCTTGCTTAATGAGTTCTGCCCCCACCTTAAAGCCCAGTGTCTCGTCATCAACATCCTCGATATCGATACCCTTGGCCACCGTTACACCATCGTGTGTGACACTTGGGCCACCGTAGCTTTTGCCAATCACGACATTGCGGCCCTTTGGCCCCATCGTTGTCTTCACTGCATTGTAGAGAATCTCTGCCCCACCCAAAATCCGGCGGCGCGCATCTTCATCATAAAATACTTTTTTTGCCATAGACTAGTTCTCCTATTCTACCGTGGCGAGGATATCCTCGTCCTTGATAATCAAATACTCTTCTTTGTCGAGCTTAATGGTGGTAGCTGCGTAGTTCTTGTAGACCACCCGCGCGTCGACTGCGACATCTTCTACTGCCGATCCAACAGCAATCACCTTGGCAGCTTCCGACTTCTCCTGAGCCGACTCGGGCAAAAAGATCCCGCTGGCAGTCTTCTCTGGCTTTTTCTCCTTAACCGCCACGACGAAATGCGCCATTGGCTTGATTGGTGAACTCATTGGTTACCCCTTTCTTAATACTTATCTACTTATCACCGCGCCCGGTATCAATCAAGGCGCTTCTAGCACTCTAGTATAGCGAGTGCTAATGGGAAAATCAAGAGAAGTGAGTAAGCCTGCTACCTAAGCACGCAATATATCATTTTTAGCGTAAAATAAATACAGGACATCATCCATAAGTCATATCAATCACCGGAGGCACTATGCACAGACGCATCAACGTACGCGGAATTATCATTAACGACAAGGGCGAGCTCTTTTGCCAGCGCTTAACAGCACGCACTGGCGATAGCCGAGATTTTTGGTGTACACCAGGCGGTGGGCTGGAGCTGGGCGAGAGCGTATTGGATGGTTTGCGGCGAGAGATAATCGAAGAAACTGGCGTTGAGCCAATAATTGGCCGGCTGCTCTTCGTCCAACAGTTTGCTATCGCAGCGCCAGCAGCTGGCGAGCCACGCGAACAGCTTGAGTTCTTGTTCCACATCACCAACTGGCAAGACTACCAGTCAATTGACCTTGCCACCACAACGCATGGGTTGGCAGAGGTCGCCGAGTGCGGCTTTATTAGCCCGCAGCAGTACCCAATTTTACCTCACTTCCTTGCCGAAGTTGATCTGGCGCAGCTTATCGCTCGCAATCAGCCAGTGCAGTGCCTGAGCTCCTTAGCATAAAATTGACAAACAGTTCTCTTCGGCGTATCATAGCGTATTTGGTTGACAGTTCTCTACTTGACGTATCTCAAAGCATATAGGAGGAGTATATACTCTAGCGAGAGCAAGAACCTTATTTTACATTTCGGAATATTAACTATAGTAACCAACCAAGGAATTCTATGCTCCATCATCTACCCCAACGTCACAAACTCATCGTCATGCTTGCCGTGATGAGCGCCCTCTTTCTCGTGGCGCTCGACCAAACCATCGTGGCGACGGCACTGGGCGCGATCGTCAAGGAATTCAACAGTTTCTCCTCTCTTGGCTTTATCGTTACTGCCTATATGCTCACCACCACTGTGACAGTGCCGCTAGCCGGTAAGCTAAGCGACATGTATGGCCGCAAGCCACTTTTACTCAGTGGCGTGGCAATTTTCACCATTGGCTCCTTACTCAGCGGTATCGCGCCAACCGTGGAATGGCTCATTGCGTGGCGGGCGCTGCAAGGAATTGGTGGCGGTATTATCACCGCCAACGCCTTTACTATTGTCGGTGATCTCTTTACACCTAAGGAGCGGGGCCGCTGGCAAGGGCTCATCGGTGCGACCTTTGGTATGAGCTCGGTAGCGGGGCCATTGCTTGGTGGCTGGCTAACCGATGGTGCGACCATCTTCGGCATCACAACCAACTGGCGCTGGACATTCTTTATCAATGTGCCAATTGGCATCATCGCCACTGCTCTCATCATCCACTATTGCCCACAAATCAAGCACGACAGCAAGCACAAGCCAGACTACCTCGGTGCTCTTTTTATCACCATTGCCCTGGCGGCGCTTGTCTTGGCAGTAGATAATACAGAGATGGTCTTTAAGAGCGTCATCGACCGTGGCACGAGCCTTACTCTCATCAAAAGTGTGCTGCTCACTATTGCCGCCCTTGCAAGTGGTATCTTCCTCTGGCTTGAGCGCAAAGCCGCCCAGCCGATTCTCCCTCTCCGCTTCTTCCGCAACTCCACCTACCGCCTGATTATGCTCATTAGCCTGCTCTTTGGTGCCGCTTTTCTCGGGGCAATTCTCTACCTCACGCAGTTTAATCAGCAAGTCTTTGGCGCGACTGCCTCGCAAGCTGGCCTGATGCTCCTGCCAATGGTAGGCGGGATGATGATCAGCTCTATTGGTGTAGGGCAGATTATCAGCAGGACAGGTGTATACAAGCGCTATATCGTCATTGGCTGCGCCATCACCGCAGCAAGTATTCTCTCGCTTATCACGCTCCAGCCCACCTCGCCTTACTGGCACGAGGCAATCATCATGGCTATAGCTGGCTTTGGCATGGGGATGTGCATGCCCATCCTCACCCTCGCCGTGCAAAATGAATTCCGCCAGCAGGATCTTGGCGCTGCCACCTCAAGCGTACAGCTCTTCCGCGGGCTTGGCTCGACGGTGGGGACGGCTATCTTTGCGGGCGTGCTCACTAGTGGCATTCTACACAGCCTTGGCGATGTCAATCAGATTCCCTACATCCAGACGCTGCGCCACACACCACAAGCCGCTCGGCAGTTTGATGGCGAGCTCAATGCCGATACTCTGCTGCGCATCAACAGCCAGCGCGATGCCATTAGCCAGGGTGCAGCCAAAGGCATGGCCCGCCTGCCTGCTCCAGCTCGCGCACGTGCCCAGCAGCAGCTAAGCCAACAGCAAGACGACTACACGACGCGCATTCTCAATGCCTTTAGCGACTCCTTGCACCAGATTTTTATCATCAGCGCCGCGCTTATGGCCACAGGCTTCCTTGTTGCCCTCTTCTTGCCTCAGCGCACCTTGACCACAAACAAGGACGATGAGTAATCACCTATACCGTTTTACGTGCCATACAATCACTGTCTCACCTTTTTGAGACTACCTTCTATGCTACAATAGCACGAGAGATAGTATGACTACCTACAAAATTACGCGAATCTACGAATCAGCAACACCACGCGATAGCTATCGTGTCTTAGTCGATCGACTCTGGCCACGAGGCATCAGCAAAGAGCACGCAGCACTCGATGAGTGGGCAAAGGACATTGCACCAACTGATGAATTACGTCACTGGTTTCACCATGATCCAGAAAAGTTTACAGAGTTTTCAGCACGTTATAAAAAAGAGCTCGATACCAATCCAGCTGCCACTGCAGCAAAAAATGCCTGGTCCAATCACCCTGTCGTGACGCTACTATACGGCGCAAAGGATACAGAACATAACCAGGCAGTCGTACTAAAACAGTGGTTAGAACACACCCAGTGATCAGGTGCTTTGGGCTCTCATAGTTTACTACACGTTGGGTGCAGGATGCGGCCAAATTGTATACCGCCGCGCCGCGCCATTATCAAGCAGCTCGCGGCGCATATTGCCGCGCCACGGTAGATCATGGGCATAGGCATACAAGGCATGATGCCCACCGCCATGCGCCACAACGATGACCGTCTAACTATGGCAGACCAGGTAACGTGTGGTATGTATCATGGCATTCAGTATAACACCAGTACAGGTAGGGTCACTACCCTACCTGCCGACGCGGCACAATCCGCTTCGTCACCGCATCGACAAAAAGCCGATAGGCCAGGCGGTTTTCTTTGGCATACGTGATAAGAATGCCAAGGACGCGCTGGCAGTGCGGGCAGTGCAGCTCATCACCAGTTGGGATTATATCGATAAAACGGTCGACATACATGCGCCGCAGCGAACCTGGGCCATCCTTTTGGTAAAACGTCACGTGCTTGGCGCAGCCTTCGCAGCACACATCAAGCACCCGCGACGACCCACCGCGCCGCGCTTGGTAGGCATCTTGAATGAATCGATACGTCATATTATCCCCTCTGTCATAGCAGTAGTATTTCCGCTTTGTTATCTGTGCTCATTGCTCTCGTCTAGTGCTTCATTGTCCGCATCGCATGCCGCAGCTGCGTAACCGCCCGCTGAGCCCGCTCTGCAGTCCAATACCGATCGGGGGTAATAGCACTATCGCCAGTTGGCTCTTCCTTATAGCGCCACACGATTGACCCGTGCTTTACGATCGTCACATCAGGCACAAAAATCCGCGGTTGGCCGTTCTCATCCTTACTGAGGTAAGGCGCAAGACGGGCCACCAGCTTTTGGTATGTCTCGTTCTTACTAGCACGTGCCTGACGAATGTTGAGATAGTGAATCGCAGCAATACCCTCAGCACGAGCTGCTTGGTCGACATACTCGCTCAGCCGCTGGCACCACGGGCACTGCGGGTAGCCAAGAAACACCACGCCCGTGCCATGTTCTAGCATATCCAGCACAGCAACATCACGTGCGTAGACAAAGCGGTTATTCGCCGCAACCCGTGGATACTCTGCCTGAAACCTCGCAGCGTCTGTCTGCCCTGCAGGCTGGGGGCGATGCTGCTGGAGATACCACGCCGCACCAACCAGACTGATGGTTATAGCAATAACCACCCCTGTTATTATCACCTGCGTGCTTCGGCGCATCTCCCCCTCCTGTATTAGTTACTATTCCCACCGGAACAGCTTTATCGCCGCTACATACACCACCAGCATCCATAGACCAATGGCACCAGCATACGGCAGCACCTCGCCTAGGCTGGCGTGCTCGGTCATGATGAGGCGCAGGCCATCGGTCACAGGCGTCATGGGGATGAACTGGCTCAGCGTGCGCAGCCACTCCGGGAACATAAAGGACGGGAAGAAGGTGCCAGAAAGAAACATCATCGGGAAGGCCACTAGGTTGCCCAACGGTGCCGACTGGTTCTCGTTCTTGGCCCAGCCGCCAATCAGCAGGCCAAAGCCCACCATCAGCAGCGCGGACAGAGTAAGAAACGGCACAGCCAGTAGCCAGTCACCACGCATGTTGAAGTGGAAGACACTCATCCCCACCACCAGCATCATAGCGGCACTCAGCAGCGAGACAATCGTGTAGTGGATGCCCATTGCCAGAATCAGCTGCCCGGCCGTAAAGGGTGATGCCCGCAGGCGCCGGTAGGAGCCCTTTTGCTTCTCCGTCGGCATTTGGTTGGCCAGGCCAAAGATCCCCATACTCAGCAAACTAAAGGCCAGCAGGCCAGTAAAGGTATAGTCGAAAGTCTTGAGCTGCTCATCGCCCACCGCCTGGCCTGCGACCTTTAGCGGCGGCTCGGGCTGACCCATACCCTTATTAATACCATCAATAATCTGCCCCATAATAGCCGTTAGTGTATTGCCAGACTGCTCCGAGCCCTTGGCGTAGAGCACACGCAGGGTGCCGCTTGGGCGGGCCTGGGTTTGGCCAGCGGCATTCCCCTGCCCGGGCTGAGGGGCGCCAGGTTGCTGACCCTGGCTGCTGCCCTGGCCAGGAGCGCCCGCTTGAGCCGGCGTCACGGTGCCAAAGTCGGCTGGCAGCTCAATGATGCCACTCAGCTCCGAGTGCTTTAGCTTCTCACGCGCTTCCTGCATATCCTTGACGTCCTTTACTTTGAGCGTTGTGTCGTTGTTTGCCTTGGCTTGTTCCACAAACTGCTTGGCAAATTCGCTCTGTGAGTGGTTAATAATCGCCACATCAAAGCTGGTGGTTTGGTTATTAAAAATCGCGCCAAACACCAGCAAAAAGATGAGCGGGAACAAAAAGGTAAAAAACAGCGACGTGCCATCGCGCATAAAGCGCTTTTGTAGGGCGCGCACCTGCCCATATACTCCAATCCAATATGATTTGACTCGCATCATCTACTCCCGAATGGCCTTGCCGGTTAAATCAATAAATACATCCTCGAGGTTGGCGGGCTCGACCGTTTGCTGCTTAGTAAAGCCACGCGCCAGCAGCTGCTCGATAAGGTGCTGCGGCGTATCAATGGTGATAATTTTGCCCGCATCCATAATCGCCAGGCGGTCGCACAGCAGCTCGGCCTCATCCATATAGTGGGTGGTCAGCACAATGGTAATGCCTTCATCGCGAATCGTTTTGATCAATTCCCACAGGTTGCGCCGCGCTTGCGGGTCTAGGCCCGTCGTCGGCTCATCCAAAAAGAGTACCTTGGGCTGATTGACCAGCGTCGCAGCAATCGCAAAGCGCTGCTTTTGCCCACCGCTTAGCTGCTCCACGTAGCTGCCGGCCTTGGCACTGAGCTGCACCTTAGCCAGCAACGCATCAGCATCAACGCGCTGGCCGTAGAGGCTGGCAAACATACGCAGCTGCTCGCGCAGGGTCAGCTTATCGTAAAAGGTGGTCGACTGCAGCTGGATGCCGATGATCTGCTTAATTTGCTTGGGCTGCTTGGCGACATCAATACCGTCAATGGTGGCCCGGCCAGCGTCAATCGGCCGCAGCGCCTCCAGCATCTCGAGCGTTGTGGTCTTGCCAGCGCCGTTGGGCCCCAGCAAGCCAAAAATCTCGCCCGCCTTAACCGTGAAGGATATCCCATCCACCACTGGCGTGCCGGCATAGGCTTTGGTCAGGCCATCCACCGTTATGATTGGTTTGGTTTGAGTCATACAACTCCTTTCTTATGCTACGAGCCCCACACCCAAACGGGCCTCTGCTTGAATCGCTCCCAGCTATATACTAACAACCATCCGTTGGGCCGAATTATAGCATAGAGGAGAAGAAAGCGAAAGATGAACAATATATAACCTTGACAGTAACGCAACCACCTTCTACGATAGATAACAACGTTATCTCACATCATCAAAGGAGACCACTATGGCACTTGTACCACACAGATACACCCATTTCGACAGCGATCTCGAAGATTACACGACAGACACTAACTACTATTGGGCGGATTGCACTCAGGAAGATGTTGCTAAATTTGGCCCAGATGCTATCGCAAGCTATATTGTTAATGGGAAGGTTTCGCCAGAAGCTACGAAATTATTCAAGCATGACGCTGCTGGTGAGATAACACTCGGATCAATAGCGCTCAGTATGTGTGTCGCAGGTGGCCTTGCCTACAGTAGTGTAAGCAGTATAGAAACAGGAGCTCCTACTATTTTTGCGGCTAGTCTACTCAGTGCAATCCCCGGAGGACTCGGTGGTTTCTTTGCAGGAATCACACGAGATACAACCAAGGAATATGACCCTATTATTCGTATGCAAGCTCGCCATCAAACCCACCAGCTCAAGAAGTTGATTGGAACAAATCACGAAGCCGTTACCAGCACATATTATGAGATCTATAGACATATCGATAAACAAAACCAAGCAACAATGCCTCCATATCGACTCTCCTATAGTGAAAGAAAGCGAGCTATTGCTACAATTCTTGACTACCTTATGGATAATGACCGTGATATTACTCTCGCCTACCAAAAAAATCAAACATCCCCAGAGAATAGAAGGCTATCATACCCTCTTGCGAAATCACTTGAAGCAAGATTGGGAAAGGCGATTGACCTTCCTCTTGCCGCAATCTACGCCGAACAACGATTTCGTACTGAAAAACAAATAGAAGATGAATCAACAGCAGAAGCAGCAGCAAAGGCACAGGAAACAGCACAGCGAGAAGCTGATAAGGCTTACGCAGAGCTCAAGAATGAGGAAGTTTCTCGGTTACTCGGGTATCGTAATGCGCAAGAACTTACTGATTTATCCGAGTTATAAGTAGTGTGCAAATAAACACACATTATTAATGGCCCGAAACACCTCTCCTGCCATCCAAACAGCAACTAACCAACAAGCATCTCATCACCATGCGGTGTATACTATACGTATGAAACGATTATTCCCTCTTAGCCACCGAGCAACCATTATCACCATCTGCCTTGCCCTCCTTCTCGTTATTGGCGGCATCGTCGGCACAGCGATTGGCTGGCGCAAGATTCTTTACAAACTCCAAGGTACGTCGCATGTGGCCACGCTCGATCGTTCGCCAGGGCTAGCTCAGTTTCCTGAGGTCAACACGCAAGCCCTCAGCCCTACTCGCCGCAAGGTCATCCAGCTTACCCAAGCGGAGTTTGCCGCTCAGCCCGCTGGTACGAAATATAGCCAAGGAGCGCACGAGGCATGGTGTGCCGACTTCGTCAGCTGGACGATGCAGCAGGCTGGTGCGCCGCTCAAAAACCCACACACTGGTAGCTGGCGGATCCCGGGCACCTTCACGCTGCGTGAGTATTACGAGTCAGCAGGGCGTTTCAAGCCAGCCGATAGCGGCTACCAGCCCCGCCCTGGCGACGTAGCAATCTACCGCGCTTCACCCGTCTTTGGCGACCATACACACATTGTCCTGCGCAATGACGACGGCATACTCACCACTGTTGGTGGCAATGAGAATAACAAGATACGTGTTTTTGCCAATCAGCAGCGCAACTATACTGGCCTACTTGGCTATGGCATTACAGAGTAGCCATCAATAGGACAACCACAGAAGGTTGTAGCGCTCAGTGGTATAATAAAGACACTGATGAAACATCGCCTTTCTTCGCTACGCCATACTATCCCCACTGCCTTGAGTGGCATTAGTCAGGTGCTGCGCCAGCCGCGCTATGCGGCAGGAGCGCTAGTTAGCGCGCTCGGCTTTGCCTGGCTGATTTTTCTCTTAACTAATGGTGAATTCTACGGCGCACTACTTATGTCTCGCCTGCCATTTGTCGATAAACTTGGCGTGATTGGGACGATGTTCGCGGAGATCGCTCGGCAGGCCGCGACGTCGCTGACGGGTGTACTGCTTGTGCTTGTCTCGATACTGCAAGGGATATCGCTCGCGCTTATTATCTTCACCGCTCAGCACAATAAGCGCAACCAGCAAACCACCCAGCAGCTCGGCCTCAGCGGTATTGCTTCTGTCGCGGCGGCAATTGGCCTGGGTTGCGTGCCCTGTGGCACATCACTCATCCTCCCCATCGTGGCAGTATTTTTCTCGGGAGCAGCCGCCGCTTCGGCCGCGACGGTTGCCAGCACCATTGTGCTTATCATTGCCCTTGGGCTCAGCCTCTTTTCGCTCTATCGATCGGGCCAGATTGCCGCCATCTACATAACATTAGCTCAGCAGGAGGAGCACCATGCAGTCACAACAAACAGGGGTTAGCTTAATTCATATCATGCTTGGGATTGTCGTTGTCACAATCATCAGCCTCTTCGCCTACAATCTCATCAACCGCCCACCCAATAAGCACATTGGCAAAGGTGAACCCTGGCAGAGCGCTATGTCGCAGGGCAGCCATACTGCGCCCAATGTCTTCGTCGACTATACCGACTACTTCTGTTCATTCTGCGCCCAGGTCGAGGCTGCCACGAACACTGCAGACTTCCAGCAGTATATCAAGTCGGGCAAACTGCGCTATGAGCACCGGATTGTTGCCGTTCTCAAAGATATCGTGCCCAATACCGAACGTGGTGCCGAGGCAGCATTTTGCGCGGCCGACCAACATAAGTATTGGGAATACACGCACCACATTGTACCCCGCATCAAAGCTGACTACTTCGACAAAGGCATTGGCGTCAAAGGCGTTGCCGTGCCCAAAGAAATTCCACTCCTCCCCGTCAGCTATTTCGAAACATCGGCCGAAGCGATTGGGCTCAACGTGGAGACCTTCCGCGACTGCGTGACAAACGAGAAACACAAAGACGACATCGCCACAAACACTAGCCGTGCTCTCAAGCTCGGCGTCACTGGCCTCCCCTATATGATCGTTAACGACTACACCACCAGCGGCTTTGGTGGCGGCGAACACGGACTGAAGACATTGCTTAAGGCGGGTGGGGTGCAATAACCCCTACCGCCGGCGTAAGAAATAATACCCGGTTGCCATGGCAGCTATCACACTCACGGTGGTAATCTTCCAAAACATCGTTGGGTCATCCGCCCCTGGCACAGGCACATTCATACCATAAAGCCCAGCGATCATCGTCGGGATAGTCAACGCCACCGTGATCACTGTTAGTAAGCGGATCGTCTCATTCAGGCGCGTGTCCATCACGGCGCGGTAGCTATCACGCACATTAGTGATGGTGCGCAGGAGCGACTTACAACGTGCAATCACCTGCTCCAAATCAATCGAGATATCCTCCACATCATCCTTATCGTCCTCCTTGAGGCGGAGGCTCCGGTTTGCCATCAAGCGCTCAATCGCCCAGTTCATTGGCACCAGCGCATTGAGGTAATCGTTGAGCTTGCGTTCATACTCGGTCAGCGTCACGATATCGCGCGCCCGCAGTGTATGGAGGTCGTCTGTTGCTGCCCGCATCTGCCGGTTGATCGTCGCCACTCGTCGCTGGTACTGCAGCGACACCGCCTCGATCATTGCCACCACGAGCTCTATTCGCCGCGCCGTATTCATCCGCGTCTTGTCAACAAAAGGCTGCCAGAGCCGGCCCAGGCTATCACGCGAAAGTGTCACCACGTAGTTTTTGTGGATGCCAAACAATATCGGCGTCGTAAAGTCATTAAAATCATCGTCCGTATCAGGCAAGCGGGCAATCAAATACGTCCACTCATCCTCAAACTCAATACGCGGCACCTCGTGCGGGTCCAGCGCATCTTTGATGATGTTCTCGTCCATACCAAGCGCCAGGAGCGTATCGATCTCCTCACTGCTGGGCTTCTCGCAGCGCAGCCACGACCCAACCCGCAGCGCATCGCGCGGCGTAATCGTCTGATCTGCCTCACTCGAACGAAGATATTGCAACATACTAGTGATAAGTATACGATGAAGCAGTCATAATTGCAAATAATACGCCAGCTTCACTTCTGCGTTTTGTATCCGCTCGTGATGTCATAGCAGCGTATCACAGCAGCTATTCACTCACAAACAACTGCTCGAGCACCGCATCAACCATAAACCGCATCGTCTTTGGTGCGATATCATCCAGCGCGTCAATCGCTGCCACTGCCGTAAAGAACTCGCTGATTATCTGGTCGGTCACGCCTGGCCGTAGTACGCCATCACGCCGCCACTGCTGCACCTGCTCGGCAAAGAATTCGCCACGCAGTGCCAGGCTATTGCCCGCTCCTGCTTGCTTCACATCATCATGGTAAGCTTGGCGCACCTGCTCGCCAGGCACATCACTCTGCCACTCAGCCAGGATTTTATTACGCCGCGTTGCTTGCGTTGTGGCGCGTAGATAGGCTGCAAAAGCCGCCCGGGGCTGCGACCAATCGATCCGCCCAACAATCCGGTTCTTTGTCTTTTCGTCCTCCGCACGATACACCGCAAGGAAGAGCTCTAATTTAGACGGATAAAGCAAATACACGCCGCCGACCGCAATACCTGCCACCTGAGCAATCTCCACAATCGATGCTGCCTTGTAGCCATCCTGGGCAAAGACCCGCCGCGCTGCCTGAATTAGTTTCGCCTGACTGATTGCCATATCGCTCCGACCTCCGCTCGCGCTACCCTGCCCGATAGCGCCTCTTTACTTTCTACTCATATTCTATTATAGCAGGTTTAGAAACGGCTGTGCAGCGAGACTGGTAATACAGTGTATAGCAACCAGCTCTCTCGCATTAGCCTATAGTAAAAACAGAGGTACAGCCATGTTATATCCATACGAGCACAATCTAGTGCAGTAACCTTTTTCTCGCTGCTCTGCTATACATCGAGAAAAATCTGTTGCCTGCTTCATCAGGCTTTTGGCATCCACGGAAGAGATCAATCCGCAGAAAATACTCAATCAATCTTGGTATTACCCCAAAGGAGGGTAGCTAATATAACAGTATATACAACAATCAGTGATCTACCGTCTTGTATAACGCTCATGCTTTTGGTACACTGATAGCTAATATAACCATAAGGGGGATTTTTATGATTGCAACTCAAACTGGCCAGGGCAAAAAGCGGATTGGCCTTATCTCAACGGGGATTGTGGGTGCACTGCTGGTCGCCTTTACCTTTACGCCAACCTTTGCAGGCTTTGCGGCAAGCATCCAAAACACCATCAACAGTGCCTCAACCGGTACACTCACCATGAAGGAAACATCGGGCACCTACACCTGCAACAGCACAGACGGCGCTGGTGCAGCGACGAACTCGGCCACCTGCTCGACTATTAACAAATATGGCGGTACAAGCACACCACTTGTTGCTGGTGGGCCAGCCCAAACAACCAACATTACCCTGCAAAACACCGGAAGCGTAGCCGCAACATCCTTTAGCCTCAACCCTGGCACATGCAGCCAATCGTCGGTCGCTGGTGCTTCAATGGCGGGTTCGGCAACAGACTTGTGTAGCAAAGTCAAGGTAGCTATCAAATCAGGCAGCAGCACATTCTTTACAGGCACTGCCGCACAATTGCAAGCAGGCGGTGCAATCGACCTACTTGCCAAGCTCAGCAAAGCAACCATCAACGCAGGCGAGAGTGTACCGATCACCTTTGAGGTATCGCTCGACGCCAGTGCTGGCCCAACCTACCAAGGTCTGCAGGTCTCGCAACCACTGACGTGGACATTTGGCGCGTAATTCCTCTGGAGTAGGACGATGCGCATGCCACGGCAACGAATAATTATCATCACTATCCTGAGCCTCTGTCTTGGAGGCTTCGTTGCCGTGATGATGGCGCTTGGCATGCGTATCTTTTTCGTCACAACGCCAAGCATGGCGACTGCCGCGCCAGTTGGCTCGCTCGTCGTTACCCAGCCAGCTAGCAGCTACCACCCCGGCGATATCATCACCTTCCGGCGCCACGGCCGGACGTATACCCATCGAATCCAGTCCATCACCAACCAGCGTATCCTCACCAAGGGCGACCTCAACCACGCGGCTGATCCGCTCCCCATCGAGTACAGTGCCGTCATTGGCAAAGCAATTTTCATCAACCGATGGCTTGGCTGGGTATGGCTGATGGCGCCATGGGTGGTAATCGGCTGGCTCATCATCCATCTAGCCACCCGCCGAGCTCGCCCAACGTGGCGCTGGTATTATCGGATTATTGGCATGACACTAGTGCTCTGCGCTGTATCACTGTGGTTTCATCCATGGATCAATTTTAGTGTGCTCAGCGTTCTCCCTTCAGACAAAGGCGCCCTTATGCACATCGTCAATACCGGCGTGTTCCCAATCGACGCAGTTGGTACAGTGCTCTACCCCGGTCAAGATGCTACCATTACCGTCTCAGTACAAAATAGCCATGGGCAGTATTTTTTCATGCCAACGATTCATTACACAGCGTGGGTCGTCTTGTGTATTATGCTCATTTGTCTTATCCCCTTTGGGCTGATGCTCTACGGCCTCCGCCAGCTATCTCGGCCTGTCGCAGCCGATAGCGCACCGCAACCATTGCCCATCACTTCTGTCATCGTCGCAGCAATTATTACCCTGGTAGGGATATGCTTCATTATCTTTCATAACTTTTATCTAACGAGCGGGGCGTTTTCTGGTACGATCCGCAACAGTGCTAATACTGCGCGCCCCGTGCTCTACAACTGCACTGATGCCACCAAGCTCACTGCCCCCTCGCAGGCGCTCTTCATCTACGGCATGACATTCTTCGATACTGGCACTACCGAGCGCGACCTATCCGGTAATAACAATAAGGGTACCTGGCTCACGCGCACGGCCGCTGCTCATGGTTCACAATCATATGCCTGCCGCCGCGACCGTGTGCGCAGCACCCTCTTCAAAGATACCTGCCTTGCCTACCCCACACTCGTCGATAACCCCAACCCTTTTACCCTCTCTGTCTGGTTCAATACCAATCAATATGGGCTCAATAACGGGCGCATCGCTGGCTTCGCTAGTACACCAGACAATGGCACCGACCCAAGCTTAGACCGTGTCCTCTTTCTCGACAAGCAAGGGCGCATTGCCTTTGCAGTGTGGCCCAATGCCACACGCTCTGTCTTCTCACCAGCCGGCAAAAACTATGCCGATGGCAAGTGGCACCACGTCGCTGCCTCACTCTCACCACAAGGGATGCGGCTCTATGCCGATGGCGCACTGGTTGCTCATGACCCGAGTGTCACGCAAGGCCAAAACTTCCGCGGCTATTGGAAGTTTGGCTGTGGGCGCTTTAGCGAATGGCGCAATGGCGATGGTACACCTATTAACAGCACGAATACATTCTTCACTGGCATGATGCAGTTTGGGGCTGTCCACACCACCGCGCTGAGTGATGCCCAGGTGCAAGAAATCTACCTCGCTGGCACAAAATAGCGCACGCAGCGCGACAACATATCTTTAGCTATTATATCGTTTTGCTCTCATTGCAAGCACCCAGTGCCTGCTCTATACTATATGCATGAAATACATGCGCAATACACTCGCCAAGCTTCTCACTCTTCTCCGCCATATGTGGCTGCCGCTTGTGGTAATGATGTTGCTCATCGTGGCAGGTGTTGGCATAAGCGCTGTCCTGCACGCAGTGCGACCCGAACCACTCTGGACGAACGCAACGAAGGAGCTCGCACGGCGAGTGAAAAGCGAGGCCACGCAGTCGCTCGACATTACCCTGAGCCGCGGTAAGTTTATCAACATTGATGGGCCAGGCGGCATCATCATCGGCACTATCACCGACCACGTCGCACGTCAGCGCCTGCTCGCTAGCCAGCCGTTTCGCGATTGCAAGTTTGGTTGCACGGGGGTGGATGGCATATTCACGGCTTGGGCGCACATTGCCGCTTGATTCTTCAGAGCAGGTGTCTGGCCACGCACGTGCTCTGCTGAGCTCGGCCGCTGCGCCAGATAGCTCGTGTATCATTCGCTTCCATTATCTTGGTCAAACACTCCCAGATAAACACAGCTCACCCGACCTAGACATCATCTATCTCTCACAAAGGACAGGTGCGTTTGTGTATGAATTTCGGGCGGCATAGCTATGCATCACCACACGGTGATGCAATTCAGATTTATAGAAATTTTGTTATTTAAGATCTTTTAAAGTACTTTATCGCCTTGGTCTCGTTGTTCCCAAGAGCGTCGCTCTTCTTCGTCCTTCTGTGTGAGACATTTCAAGCAGCTTCTACCCTTCCGGGGTCTCCAGCGCACAACGCATTCTCTCATCGTAAGATTGGCGAGCAATAAATAGCGCATACACTTAGGCATACAGCTGCGGACACCTGCTGGGATGTTGCAAAGGTAGGGAGATTTATACGCATATATTGACTATCCATTATTTTTATGGTAAATATAACGATATGAGTGAAAAAATCGCACCAAACTTAATTATTGATGGCGACCCAATTCAGCCGGTTGGTGCCGTTGACTATCTTAAGAATAAATACATTCCCAATAGCGAAACCGCTGCTGAACACGGCTTCCGTAACGAGCGGCTCATACGCAAACTTGGCAGTCTTACCACTGGCGATTTGGTGCTTTTGCCACCAGAAATTTCTGGCATACAGGCCACCATTGATGACCAGCATATTCGCAGCCATAGCCTCAACCGCGTGCCCGGCCTGGAGCGCGGCCGCCAGCATAGTCGTGCTGAGGTTGCCTTTGGCCAGTTGCACATGGCGCAGCCAGAAGCCGGTACCATCACTGAGCTGGTAGCCGTTAAATATGTGCACCCTATTACGGCCAGCCGCGAGTTCCTAGCAGCCAAGGCCGTGAACGAGCGCTTTGGTGAGCACAAAGTCTATACACCGCTTGGCTTTATTCGTGCAGAGAATACCGCCGGGGGAGCACAGCGCGTTGGCGTGTTAAGCCGTTACGAACATAACGTCAACACACTAGATAACTATCTATGGAACCCCAACACCCCAGCAGAAACTCGCCGGGCTATGTACCAGGTAGCGGGCCGCGCTATGGCAGAGCTCCACAACCATGGCTTTATTCATGGCGACGCCCAGGCCAAGAATTTTGCGCTTGATTCGCACGGCACCATCCGCCACCTAGATACCGAGACGTATACCGATATCCGCTACAGCCACGATGCCACCATCGATCGCCTAAGTGACGTGAACAATATGTTCGATCGCGAAACGTTAACACTTGCTCCATCCCTAGCGGATATTGATGCGTTCGTTGATGGCTACCTGCAAACACAAGCAGCCGGCCCAAGCACACACGACAACCTAGACCAGCTGGATATAGAAGATACTATCGCACTGGCGCGCGGCGATGATATTGCTGATTTTATATAACAACCACTCTAGTAGCTACAAAGCCTCCCTATACACGGGGAGGCTTTTATCATAGATAGCGAAACAACTCGCTATTCCTAGATAGCAAATAGGTCATTCAACGCCTCACTCACCGTTGGGTGAGTAAAGATCTGATCGCGCAGTGTGGTATAGGGCAAACCAGCATCCATCGCTGTTTTGATAATATTAATCACCTCTGGAGCCTGCTGGCAAAAGAGCGTCGCGCCAAGAATATGGCCTGTCGATGGCTGGACCACTGCTTTGAGTAGCCCCGTTGTTTTATTATCAACATGCATGCGCGGCACTGCCATAGCTGGCAGCTCTTTAACCTTCACATCGTCACCATATTGGGCGCGAGCTGCTGCTTCGGTCAGACCAACACGCGCCAGTGGTGTCTGCATAAATATCACATGAGGCAATACTGCACGCTGAGCCCGCGTATAGCTCCCATCACCAAGGAGCTGGCTCTTGACAATACGGAAGTCGTCGAGCGACACATAGGTATACTGCGGCCCACCATTAACATCGCCCAGTGCCCAGATATGCGGCTGAGTGGTTTGTAAATGATCATTAACGACAATAGCACCGCGCTCATCAGTCTTCACCCCAGCGGCGGCAAGACCAAGCTGACTGGTATTAGGCCGGCGGCCAGCCGCCACAAGCACAGCATCATATACTTGTTCATCACCACCACGTATCACAGCAACGCCGCGGTCTGTGTCGCGCACCTGCTGTATGTCTGATGTAAACACGAGTGTTATACCCTGCTCTTCCAGAGCCTGGGCAACTGCTTGGGCAACAGACGGCTCTTCGTGTGGAAGCAGCTGCGGCCGGCGATGGTAGAGTGTGACCTCCACACCAAGGGTTGCATAGGTAGAGGCAAACTCCAGACCAATCGGCCCAGCACCAATCACTGCCAGCCGCTGCGGCTTGAGCTGCTGGTTGAGTACCTCCGTACTGGTATAGACATGGGCCGATTGCTCAAGACCGGCAATCGCTGGCATCACCGGCACTGCACCGGTATTAACGAACAACCGATCTGCCTGCAGCTCAATATGCTCCGCACCCGCCTGGACACTCACCGTATGCGCATCAACAAACGATGCAACGCCATCAATAACCATCACGCCCGGGTTATCCGCGAGCATGTGGTAGTTCTTGCTATTAAGCTTGGTCACGACTGCTGTTTTGCGCGCAAACGCTTCGTCGATCGACCGGCCAGCCGCTGCCGCACTCACAAGCGTCTTGGTTGGGATGCACGCAATATTAATACACGTCCCACCATACATCTGCGGCGATTGCTCCACCAGCGCTACCCGCTGGCCAGCCCCAGCGAGTGCTACCGCCAGCGTCTTGCCCGCCTTACCAAAACCAATAATCAGTGCATCGAATTGTGTGTGCATTATACTTCTCCTTCACTAAGATTATCGCACAGATGAGATCTAATGTAAATGTGTTACAATAGTGATTCGCTCTTCTATACCTACTAACAAAGAGCAGAATGAGCATACCGCCCGCTTTCGATATGCTATGTGCTCAAGCACGGAACTCAGCGCCGCCGTGCCAGCACTGGCTGCACCCGGTCAATCCGGTTCGTCCAGACATACCCGCCAAACTGTAGCGGTATCTGCGCCACGCTCTCCGCTGTATCAAACCCAGCTGACCACTGTCCATCGCCTTCGACCAACATTACTCGCGTGTTTACCGCCGCCATCCGGTCAACAAACTTACCTGGCCAGCCCCATAGCAGTGGTGCATAGCGCCGCGGAATGTGCAGCTCCATATTGTGCAGCTCGTGCGGCACATAACCCGTCCAGCCAACCGCCAAGTAACGCAGCAATCCGGCCTTCATCATTGTCTTGGAACAGAGACGCAGCGTAGCGCTTTGTTGGCGCAGCCAGGCAATGCCATCGTCATTACCGTAGACTGTAATTTGTTTGAAGCGTTCAGGGTTCATTGCCCGAAGCTTACCCCACAGCACTTCGTATGTCTGGTGGTTGCCATCCTTAACATGCAAAAGAAGATCCTTGTGTGGAAAGGCTGCCAGCACCTCATCCAGCGTCGGCATCAAGCCCACCCCTTTGCCGCGGAATGGAAAGGTTTTGCCACCATCCGCTGTGTAGCCATAACCAATGTCGAGCCGCTTGAGTTCAGCCATAGTGTAATTGCCAATCTCGCCCTTGGCCTCTGTGCGGTATTCCAGTGTTGCATCATGGAAGACCGCTAATTGCTGATCTTTCGTGAGCTTGAGGTCAAGTTCTACCACATCCGCACCATGATCAAAAGCAGCGCGCATCGATGGGATCGTATTCTCAAGATAGGGGTGCTCGGGTTTATCCATAATGGCCGCTGTGTTGGTGTCATTACCAACTTTGCTGTAGTCAAAGGTCTGTGCCAAGCCTCGGTGAGCGAGTATCCGTGGATGCTGCTTTGGCATAAAGAGACTCGTATTATTAAGCCACAGCCCCATGATAATCACTACAATTACTGTCAACCCCCGCCAGTGCTGCTGACTCCACTGCGTTCCACTCTGTCCTATTTTCCGAAATGTATCGAGCATTTATTACTCCTTTATTTTTTATTATCCGACAACCGCTTATTCCACACGCTGAGCAAATAGCTCAGCCACGCCGCGCAGGAAAATCTCTGCCGTCTTTGGACCGACGCCATAGAATTTTTGCAGGCGTTTGGCGCACTCAGCTTCGCCCGAGCTACTGTCGATGAGCAGCATCAGCGAGCCATCATACCAGTCAATCAGCTGCTGCGCACAGAGCCGCAGCGCCGTCGCTGTTTTCTCATCGTAGCGCGTGTATTTGCCTTCATCCAGCAGCCGCACGAGGCGTCTGCGCTCCACCGCAAGCAGTGCCCACGGCGTATCAAGCTGGTGCTCCACTAAGAGGCGCCAGGTCTGCACCGCCACCGGTGATTGAATCGGCTTGCCCAACAGATACACCAAGAGAAACCAGCGAAAGAGATCGAGCTCGTCATGCACAATATCGAGTGCAAAGTCATCGGGATGGTGTGAGCGAGCAGAGCGAGCCATATTCCATATTATTCTCTAGGTTGGAGCTTGTGTCAAATACGACGAGCTACGCCACAGCTTCTACATCATGTACTAGTCAGCACAACCAATAAACAATTGCATTTCGTGCAACACATTGCTAGAATATACATAGAACATTTAGCTAACATTGATGGTCTATGGGGGTACATCATGTTTCGGAAACTCGTATCAAACTTATCGCTCAGCCCGGCGATCGTCGGCCAGCTGGGCTTCTACGCGAAGCGTTTGCGCAAGGAAGAAGCAACGCGTCGCTTGGGGCTGATATTTACCGCGCTGGCGCTCGTCGTGCAATCGTTCACGCTGCTTGCACCACCAGAATCGGCTAACGCCGCCGACCCAAGCGATATGATCTATGGTGGAATTAGCAATGGCTCGCAGCTGATGGCACACTACGACGCCAACACCAACAACATCCGTGACCTCTACAGCACCATCGGCATTACCCGTGCTGAGCTGCAACAAGCGACAACTCGCCTCGAAACCCGGCGAAGCACCGAGAGTACCTACTCGTGGGGAATGACGCCGCACTTTAGTGCTGCTCAGGGCGAAGGCGTGTATTCTGTGAAGGCAGCACAAGGTGGAATGCGTAACTTCTACTACCGGCCACACCACCTGTGGGGGAACTTCACCTACCGGGCATTCGTTGGCCACTCAGCGAAGTTTGGCTGGTTCGCTATTATGCTCAACTGTGGTAACCTCATTACCCAGACAGTGCCACCAGCACCTGTCTGCCCACCCGGCCAGGTCGGTACCTATCCAAACTGTAGCACGCCGCCATCCGTCATCAAGCCAACGCCAGTGGCAAGCTGTAGCGGCCTTGCTATCAACAAAAACGACACCACCTACCAATTCACCGCTGCGGCGTCTGCCCAGCATGGCGCCACCATCACTGGCTATGTCTTCCACGTCTACCGCGATGGCAAGCTCGCCAAAACACTCGAGAGTAGCACACCCACCGTTAGCTACAGCGAGAAAACGCCTGGCTCGTACCGCGTCGTCCTCACCGTTAAGACCTCTCTGGGTGACCGCACCAACGAAGCCTGCGCCAAGACCTTTGTCATCGCTGCACCTGCCCGCTGCCCCGTCAATCCTACCCTGCTCAAAGATGATGCCCGCTGCCAACCTTGCCCAGGCAACAGCACCCTCTGGCTCGAAGACAAAACCTGCGCAGCCAAATTTGTCCAGACCAAGAGTGGCCACAACCTCACCCAAAACAGTGCTGAGACGACCACCGTCACCGCCAAAGCCCACGACCGCATTACCTACAAGCTTAGCGTCACCAACAAAGGCCTCAACGCCGAGAAATTCACCTTTAGCGACAACCTCGGCGATGTCCTCCAATACGCTACGGTCGTTGACGCTGGTGGCGGCACACTTGCCAAAGACACCAACCAAAGCGCCAGCATCGATGCAACCATCCTCAGTTGGCCAGCCGTGGAAATCAAACCAGGCGAGAGCCAAGAGCGGCAATTCACCGTCCAGCTCAAAGACCAGATTCCTTCAATGGGTACTGGCACCAGCAACGCAACCTCCTACGATTGCCGCATCGACAATACCTTTGGCAACACACTCAGCACCAAGGTAGATTGCCCTGCCGAGAAGCGCGTCGTCGAGCAAGTCGTAACCGAGCTGCCCCACACTGGTAGCAGCGAGAATATCATCTTTGCTGGCATCGTCCTTGCAGTCGTAGTCTTCTTCTACGCTCGCTCACGCCAACTCAGCACCGAGATCCGCCTCGTGCGCCGCAACTTTAACGCCGGAACAATCTAACCAAGGAGAAACCAATGGCAGAACGATTTACCACCAAGCGCCAACCCGAGCACCGCACCGAGCAAACCATCGAGCAATCACGCGCCGAACAGCTGACTGCCCTGCGCCAATCTGGCGAACACCGCCAGTTAGAGCACCCCAGCCTCCAGGGCGAAACGCGTCAGCAACGCGAAACCCTTAGGGCCGCTCGCCACGAGGCCGAGCGAGTCTACGAGCAAGCTGCTGAGCAAGAACGAGCCACTGCCGAAGCCCAGCGTCGCCAGCGCGAAACCCGCGAACAACAGCGCGCCGAGCGCCAACGCCAAACCAGCCCGGCTGCCCAGCAAGAACGCTTCGACAAAACCATGGCAGCCGTCCAGTCTCAGCTCTCGCCCTCAAGCCGCGCCTTTAGCAAAGTCATCCACAATCCAGCCATCGAGAAAGCAAGCGAAGTCACCGGCAACACCGTTGCTCGGCCCAACGCGCTGCTCTCTGGTGCCATTGCCGCCTTCGTACTCACTCTAGCTATCTACCTCATCGCCCGCTTCAACGGCTATCCACTCTCCGGTGCCGAATCCATCGCTGCCTTCGCCCTCGGCTGGCTCTGTGGCCTCGCCTTCGACTTTGTGCGCATAATGATGCTCGGTCGGCGCAATGTGTAGCTTACTTCTGTAAATCACTGCTCGCTCAACAACATAATTCAATTACTAATAATGTGCACTTCTCGTGTGAATAGTGCTCTATTGATAAAATGTCAATGTTCTAAGGGAGTCGCTCGGACTAGAGAGAAGTACTTGAACGACGGTTGTTACGTCTGTCATGAGCGAACGATATCACTGTCAGAGTCGCTAACGAATAGCTCAAATATCTAAGGAGTATCTTTGACAAAAGAACTATCGATAATAATCCTCCCAATCTACATCAAAGAGCCAGTGTTTCGTGACATTGTGAAATTCTATATCATCTCCACACGGAAGATCAGGTGTCGGCGTAAAAATGTACTCCTCTAGTTTCGTTCGAACGAACTCAGAGATAACATCATAATCAAGCGTATTCATAATCAGGGGCTTTGCCTCATTATCGTCTTCAAAGTACCACCTGCCACGTGGATCATCAACGAAAGACGGCGAGCAGACAGTAAGGACGTAACGACTGCCTTCTATAAGATACGGGTCGCCGATTTCGACATATTTTTGTAGAGTGAATCCAACTCCAAGTTCAATGCACCAAGGGCAAGTGTCGTCGGCGCCGAACATTGTCGTCGCAGACGTGAGTTTGTTTCGGCACGTTGTGTTGTCAGGATCCAGTTCCCAATCGTCGCCGACATACTGTTGCCCCTGAAACAACTTTTGTAAAACATAATGAGTTTTCATAGACTGAGTATAATACGCACAATAACGAACGTCAAAATATTATGCTTGCCTCTTGTGTTCTCTATCACCTGTATTAAGTGCTTATCAATGCAGCTTGATCGACACTTCCTGTGGCTCGCCGCTCAGGTCACCATGGGTGTTGAGAGTACCTTGGCGGCGCAGAGCTTCGCGCTCCAGCTCTTCCGGCGATGGCATGGCTGGCTCAGCAGCAGGCGATGGTGTAGCTGGTGGAGTAGGCTGAGCACGCGCCTCGGCCGGCTGGCCACCAAGGATATTGGGCCGCGCAGCATGACGTGCTCTATCCAGCGCATCTTGCACCGCTGGTGACGGTGGTGGAGCAGGCTGAGCAGCCGACGATGGAGATGACGCGCTTGGATTTGGCATAGTGCGGGGAGCACTAGCTGGCTGTGGTCGTGGTGCTTGAGAGGATGAAGAAGCTGGCGGCGTAGCTGGCTGGGCACGCAACGGCTGAGCTGAGGAAGCTGGTGTGGTTTGTGGCCGTGGTGGTTGAGCAGCTGGGTTACCGGGCCGTGAGGTTGGTGCGCTTGATGGTGCTGCCGCCGATTGCGGTTTCTTTGCATTCATCTGTTTACGCTTGGCAAGCCATTCATCGAGGAAGGACGACCCACCGCCAGCTCCAGCTGCACCCCCTGGGCGCCCTGCTCCGGCTGCTGGCTGGCTGGGCTGCTGCACACTAATGCGGGCAGCTATATCGCGCTCAACTTGGTCGCGCGGCCGGCCGTACTTCGCGGCCGAGAGTTTCTTGAGAGCACCGCTCAATTGCTGGTTTGGCTCGCCCATTGGCGGAATCCACGCCATGCTAAATGGTGCCGATGGTGTGCCATTAATCTGCGCCACACAGACGGACTCGAAGTTTGGCAGTTTGGTCAAGTCCTCAGCAGTAAAAACAGGCGTGTAGCGCTTAACCATAATCTCTGCATCAGTCGTACCAATTCGGCCGGTAATGGTTGTACCAACGTTACCAAGGATCGCCTCGCGCAGTTCTTCCTTAAGCTGCGTCATAAACTGGTTAGCCAAGACCAAACTCAAGCGATACTTACGCGCCTCACTGAGGATTGTCTCGAAGCTATCGGTGGCAAAGTTCTGGAACTCGTCAACGTAGAGTGTAAAGTCCTTGCGCTCGTGCTCGGGGATATTGGCCCGAGCCATCGCAGCCGCCTGGAACTTCATGACGAAGATAATACCAAGCAACTTCGAGTTGAGATCGCCCATCTTACCTTTAGAGAGGTTGACGAGCAAAATCTTGTTGTTATTCATAATCTCGGGGAAGTTAAAGCCACTCTTGGTCTGGCCAATGATGTTGCGCATCGCATCGTTGCTAATAAATGGACCAAACTTGGAGATCACCCAGCTAATCAAGTCACCGGCTTCATTAGAGCGCTGCGAGGCTGGGAACTCCTTCGTCCAAAAGTCGAGCACCTGCCGGTCCGTCACGTATTTGAGCTTAGCATTACGAAATTGCTCATCCACCAGCAGCTTTGGCACGTCGACAAACGTCCCGCCTGCAGGATCAGCCATCAGCAGCAACGCACAGTTACGGAAGATGTGCTCGAGGCGTGGCCCAACGATACCGGTGTGGCCTGGGTCATACAAGCCATACAGCATGTTGATCGCCTCCTGCACCAAGAAGTCCTTTTGGTCGGGGTGATCGAACTCAAACATATTAAGACCAATCGGGTTGCTCATATCACCTGGGTCGAAGTAGACAATATCCTCTACCCGATCACGTGGTACTTTAGCAAGCAACGCCTCAGCCAGGTCACCGTGCGGATCAACCAAAGCAAAACCCCGCCCCGCCAGCATATCCTGGTAGGCTAAGTTCTCTTGCAAGACCGACTTACCTACACCCGTCTGACCAATGATGTGGATGTGACGCCGACGGTCTTTATCTGCCAGGCGAATCGGCTTACGTACGCCGCGGAACTCATTGTAACCGAGCAGCAGCCCCGTCTCCATCACCTCTGTTGGGCCGTCGACTTGCTTGCTCATCTGGCGCTTGACTTGCGAGGTAGGAATGCTATTTTGATCTGGCAAATGAAAGAGGGTCGCAAGCTCGACTGAGTTGAGGATATCGCGGCTATTTGCCTGTGGGAAGAATCGGAAGATAAAGGCTGTCGCGAGCTCATCAACATTCTTGGTAAGGTTGAACTTAAAGCCGTTAAAACTCGGCGAATCAAACAGTGCAAACGCCGCCACAATATTCTTGAGCAGCACCTGTGAGCGCGCCGCCGTGTTGGACGACACCACCACGCGGATCATTACCTCATAGCCGGGGTAGCGAATCTTCTCTTGGATAGCATCAACCTTAGCCTGCTCCACCGCACTGAGCGGCTTCTCAGCTTGGAATTCCTTCTTGTCACTTGCCTCGGGCGGCTTCCATAGTGCCTGCATAACATCACGCGCCGAGAGGCCACTGCCACCACCACTCTTTTTCTCACCCTTGTTCTTGACAATCTGCTCAGCAGCCGAGATAGAGCGCTTTGTCCATTTCTCATACGCCGGGCGGATCAAAAATTGGATTCCCACCCCATCCTCGCGCCCAGCCGAGGACACTGCATTAAGCAGCGCCCGCGACGCATCGCGCTTAGATTCCATATAGGTGGAGATGGGATAAATAAATTCTTTACGGAGGGTAAACTCACCACCGATTGTTCCACTCGCCTTGCCCACCTTGCTAAACACCGAGTGTTCCGACACCTCCTCGAGCCGTGCCGATGGGTAGGCTGCAGCAATTGCCTGGCGCACTGTGTCCGTCAGCACTGTTGGCACCACTGCATAGTAATACACTAGTCCCTCGCGCGCCACAATTTCAAATGACACATGGCGCTGCCCATAGATCCGGCTCATAAAGCCCTTGGTGCTGGTACTCGCAATGATATTGTACATCACTTGGGCCTGCGATAGCACCTCTTCTGTGAGGTCACGCTTGTCGCGCCCCCCACCGTCGATATCGTCACTAGCGGGCGGCAAGTGGATGAGAATCGGCACCATCTTGAGGCCTCGCTCGTAATTCTTGGCCTCGCGCATACTGTTGCGATAAACGATGAAAGCAACAAACAAGATGATGAGAATAAGACCAGCCGAGCCAAAAACAATGATGAATGTGGTGACGGTATTCATCTAGTTCTCCGTTGCGCCAATTTTGCGCCCATAGCGTTTGTAGATATAGTCGCGCTGCAGAGCACTAACCTGCTGCTCACGCTGGTAGGGGTCATCTTGGGTATCCTTAATGATCTGCTTGAGCTTGATAACCCAGTCTTTCTCGATCAGGTCTTCGTCTGCAGCAGTTGCAGGAGCAGCTGTGACAGTCGTATCTGGATCGGGCTGTGGCGCAGCAATAACTGTGGTAGGAAGAGCCGGTAGTGTGAGGCTCTGCGGGACCATCGGCATCATTTCATGCGTGTCAGCGGGCTGCTGCTCGCTCCGACGCTCGGGCATCAGCGCAGGAAGCCGCTCGTGCGCCTGAGGCGCCGGCGAACGGTAGATATTCTGGTTGTTTACCCGAGGTTGCTCGGGAAAACTATTGAATCGCGGCTGTTGTGGTCCCATATTCTGCCTAAATTATACCATAGGCTGCGCTGGTGCAATAGGTGTGAGCATAATCATCATATCTATGGCGCTTATGCTCATTATTTTGCTATACTAGCGGTATGGAGCGTCAATCTCCCTCACCAGCATCGCGTTTGCAGCGGCACCACAAACGCTGCACCCAAGCGCGGCGCCGCATGGTCATCTTGCTTGCGCTACTTGCCTGTGCATTATGCGGCCTCATTGTTACCCTTGTTATCGTCCACGTGGTGCGGCCTACTGCACCGCAGCCTTCCCCACCAGCCGCGCGCACAACCGACAAAACAGATGAGAAATACTCCTTCGTTGATTCGCACTACCAAGGCATCCGCTCGAAGCTGGTCAGCCGCACCTCTGCCAAAGAAAAAGCTTCGCTCGAATATCCACTGACAGGCAACCGCACGATCGACACCACCGTCGCGAGCGCCATCGATCAGCTCGACCACGAGTTTCGCCAAAGCGTCGCGGCCGGCCGCACCTTCCACCGGCCAATGACCGAGGCAATCAGCTACCAAATTACTCACAACACCAATGCTGCGCTATCTGTTGTAGTCCAAGCCAACCAAGACACCCACGGAGCTCACCCCGCCAGTTTCACCCGATTTTGGACATTCAACAAGCAGACGGGCGCGGCTATCACTCTGCGCGATCTCGTTGGTGGCAATACCGCATACCTCCGCACCGTCATTGATGCTGCGCAGCGCTCTGTTGCTGCCACGATTGCCGAGCGCCAGCAGCCAGCCGTCGATCTTGGCGAAATGGTCACAGAGGACGCACTCACCAATTTCATTATCACCAATGACAATACACTTGCCTGGCCCTTTAGCCAAGCTGCACTCGTGCCGTCATCGTATGGCACAATGACGATCTCTCTCCCCTTCACCAGTATCCTCGCCGCACTGCAAACCACCCAGGCGCGGCAAATTGCCACCATTCCTGCCCTGCCCAAGCCGCAACCCAAGCCAATTGCTACCCCTGCACCAGCCTCACCAGCGCCCTCTGCGTTCTGCGCTCAAGCCTGCATCGCCCTCACCTTCGACGACGGGCCTGGGGCATACACCAACGAGCTGCTTGATACCCTAGACCAGTATAGTGCAAAAGGCACATTCTTCATGATCGGCAGCAAAGTCGCAGCCCGTGCTGACGTCGTGCGCCGTATCCACACCAGTGGACACCAGCTCGGGAATCACTCGTGGAGCCATCCGGTGCTGCCGCAGTATAGCGCCGAAGCAATTGGCAGCGAACTCGACCGCACCAACAGTGCTATTACTCAAGCAACAGGCACCGCGCCCACCATCATGCGTCCACCATATGGCGCAGTGAATAGCGTCGTCCTCGAGCAGCTACGCCAGCGCGGTATGGCCTCTATCTTGTGGTCGGTCGATACGCGCGACTGGGCCGATCGCAATAGCACCATCGTCTGCAATCGCGCCGTTGCTGGTGCGCGGCCAGGCGCTATCATCCTCATGCACGACATCCACCCTACCTCTGTGAATGCCGTGCCCTGCATCCTCAGTACGCTCAAGCAGCAAGGCTATCGCCTCGTTACCGTACAGACACTGCTCGGCAAGACTGCACCAGGTGCCAATTATCCATAGGAGAATATACACCTGAATATTAAGATTCTTTGAGTGTCTTACCCTTCTTTCCTACGCTTGTGCACGTCGGCATTGCAAAAGCAGATTAATGCACTGCAATAAAATACTTATCGGATTAATGATGGTTTGTCATCGCTTTATCCAACGAGGTAAGACAAGGCAAACGCGTACAGGAGGAAGAAAAATACTCTGCAACTTGAGTTTCAGCGTTTTATCGCGCCTCTCTTTTCTGATATACACTAAACCTTAGTATATTCTGCAAAAAGCTACATCATCATTTTGTTGGGTACTTTGTATCCAACACACATGTGCTTTATAGAACTGCGTTATCGATATTAAACACCTTATGCTTCGACGTCGCCCCGCGCACTAGTCTTACTCGAGACTGCGGCACCCCAAAATATTTAGCTAGCAGCTTAATGGCCGCCGCATTTGCCCGGCCTTCAATCACTGGTGCTTTGGTGTAGATGATATACGTGCCGTCGCTACCCACCACGACTTCTTCGCGGTGGCGGGAGTTGGGTTTGATAGTGGTGGGGATTTTCATGCTACCTCTTTATACCTTTTTAATCTATTATATCCTCTATATATTTTATTTGGTTATTAATTGTCTATTGAAAATAAGCATGAGCGTATTATACTAATAAGGTCAATCTCATCACAAAAGGGCTATATTATGAAATCGATCACAAACATTTCGAAAAAGACTATTGGTGTTATTGCCAGTATTTGCTTCGTTGCCGGTGCGCTTGCATCAGCAGGTGCTACTTCTGTGCAGCATCACGCAGCTACTACACCACCCAAGCCACCCATTGTTACCTACACAAACTGCTCAACTGAAGAAATCCCCTTCGAGACACATTACGAAGGCGAATCGGGTGCCTATGGCTATATCGACACTATCAAACAACAAGGTAAACCTGGCACCAAGCAAATCTGCAAGCCCAACAAATCCGGCTACGAGAACAAAACGACAGTCATTACACAACCAGTCACTCACATTATTGTTCGGACACCCAAGCTAGCACCACAGCCAATTTCACAGCCCGAACATCATACCTCATACCGCATAGGAGCCATCTGCCGAGATGGCTGGCAATCGAGCGCTACTGGCCGCGGTGCGTGCTCGCACCACGGTGGTGTAAGTGAATGGCTGTACAGTGACTAATCTGCTACAATAAAACCATGTCCGAGCCACGCGGAGTGATTTATGTTATGACCAGTGCCATTGATGGCTTGGTCAAGATTGGCAAGACCAGCACCGACCGCTTCGAGGCGCGTATGCAGTATCTCGAATCCAACGGCTATTCTAATATTACTGGGCTGCAGCGACTGGTTGCCATTGAGGTAGATAATTACCACAAAAAAGAGCAGCTTCTACACGAAGTCTTTAGCAAGCACCGCATTGGCCGGAGCGAGTTCTTTGCGCTCGATGAGTATCTTATCCAGCGGCTGCTGCTCGCCCTTGACGGGATGCAAATTTACCCCAAGCCAGCTCAATCCACCAGCAAGGCCGATTCGTTCGAAGCCGTTACCACCGCACACCAGCAAGACCAGCGCTTTAGCTTTTACAAAAAGGGTATCGAAAAGGGCGCGAGCATCCACTTTATCAAAGACCCAGCTATCACCGCCGTTGTCGCCGGCCCACGCGAAGTATCCTACGGCGGCAAAACCTGGCGCCTATCTGCCCTCACCCGCCTGATCTACACCCAACGCGGCGAAGTCAACAACTCCGGCGCATACCGCGGCGCCGACCACTGGATGTACGGTGGCGTGAAGCTAACGAAGCTGGTGGATAAATAATAAACTCACTCACGAACGCTTAGCAGCAAAAGTAAACTACAAAGCCATACCCTTCACTTTTTCAATAAACTCATCAAGATATGTTATAGTTTCAGTGACATCTGCGGCCATGATGGGATTTTTATTCCAACGAATCTTATCATTACTCAAGCCACGAGCATGAACGGTATTACGCAACTCCTTGAGGTGTTGGAGCCACTTTATATCATCGTCTTCCAAACAGTGTAGATTTTTAGTCTTTTCAAGAAGAAAGCCCATGCCAACTGACGCAGTCTTCTTCTTTTCTTTCCAAAAAATATTAGCTTCTTGACTGGCAGAGAACTTTTTATCACATAAATAATACAGTAACCCTTCACATATAGCACCAACTATCTGCATAATCACAAGTTTATGATGATTCATAAATGTTAAGCCTGGCTTGATTAGTATAAATATACTGCAATGGTACTCTAACACGAAACGCAGCTCAGCAAGGTTATCACGCATTTGGAGATCCCATGAATCCATAAACGAGAATTGTGACCTATAGTCATTGAGTGATTTACTGTGGACACATCCGTCAGTGACCGTTTTCCATTGGCAATATTTTACTGGCATATTCTTCAGTTTGCCATGAACAGTATCAAATGCTTTATTAATATCCATCTGACAATCTCCCAATCACGCTCTGCAAACTCCGCACCGGCGCCGCATATGGTACATCAATTTCTGCAAAATGCCGGCGAGCCGCGGTTATTTTACTGCGTTCGCTGCTGCTTAAGTGGTTATCACGAATATCATCCGAGCCCTTCGTTTCCGCCACAAAGTAAATCCGCTTATCGCCATCAAACGCCACTGCCCAATCTGGATTATACTTGCCGACCGGTGTGTCAATCTTGAACCAGCTCGGCAGCTTGATATAGAACTTCACGCTGACATTATCTTCCAGCGACTGCATGAATTCGCGCTCTACCTCTGAATCAACCGTTACGTAGTCGTAGATAGTTTTAGCATGCTCAGTCACTGCAATTGCCCCACTTTTCATCGCCGCGTCATATAGATATGCTTGCAGCTCATCATTCTCAAATAGCGCCATATCATAGCACTCACCTGTTTTGTGATACCTAATACCATCTACCGCCAAACGCTGCTTCGCACGGTTAATCGCCCGAACTGCCTCGTCAATAACCTGCTGTGGATTCACCGGTATCGCGTGAAACATCTGTGCTCTATCAAGTACATCAAAGATAAGGTGACGGGTCATCTGCGTTCGGCGTTGAATATCTGCTAAGAGATTCGGTATCTTCACTTCGGTTTGGCGCACCGCATATGCATTAAAACCGGTCTCGCGCACCATAAAACCGCTATCGTTGTTCATAGAGTTAATCAACACTTTCGTCTCGGCAATGTGTGGTCGACTAATGGTAACTCGTGCTAATTCATCAGCCGCCTCTGTCACCAATTTTTCTATATCAATTGCTACTCGGTAGGTTGTCTTATGCTTGATCCTATCCCATAGTTCCTTGAAAGCTGGGTCAAGCGCCCGTGACTTTTGAAACCTAACCACCCGCCGATTATCTCGATTCTTGATTCGCCCACTAAACTTAATGCCCGTCTCTTCTTCAATTTCCGTCTGGAGTTTACGGCTAAAATCAGCGTAACTCTCATTAGCTACTACCGTCAGTATGTTGATGCTATCGCTATATATTCGTTGCCCATTAGTATCGACTGGCAAGCGCAGTCCTCGCCCGATCTCTTGGCGCTTCTTCATCTGGCTTGACGTCTCATTAAGCGTACATATCTGGAATACATTAGGATTGTCCCAACCCTCGCGCAGTGCCGAGTGGCTAAAGATAAATCGCAGTGGCTCGTTAATATCTAATAAGCGCTCTTTATCCTTCATAATGAGACTATAGGCAGTGTCGTCATCCTTGGTGCGGCCACCCTCACCTTTAGTGTCGCGGGAATCCTTCCACTGGCCATTTTTATCCGCCGCAAAGTAGCCGTCATGCACCTCACTCGCCGACAAACCGTCCATCACGCCGACATATTTTGGTTTAGACGACACCTTAACGTATGCCTCCTCAAACCACTGGGCAAATTTACCTTTCTGGGTGCCATTCGCCGTATATTCACGGTAGTTCACAACTTTATCGATAAAGAATAGGCTCAGCACTTTGACACTATTCCCCAGTCGGCGCTGTTTATCAAAGTGATCGTCAATCGTCAATTCAATCTGTCGCTTAATGATGTCATCATGCAGACTTTCGTCACGCTGACCAACGTAAACCACCTTACCATTACTAAACTCCACGCAATTATCACCGTGATTGATCGACTCGATGTAATAGCCAGCATAAGCCGAGCGCCCTGTCTTAGCCTCCAGGTCATCACCCGGAAGCGCCTTGATGACCTTGCGCTGCAAGCCATACTCATCACTCGCATCCACTTCTATCTTGGCGAATGAGCGAGTCTTCGACTGGCGCTCCAGCGATAGCACATTAATGTACGCATCATTATAATTATCCTCACTCTGGACACTATGCACCTCAATCTTTTTGACCAAGCCTTTGTCGTACGCATCGACCGGGGTTAATCGATAAAGTAAATTATATAAGTGCTTGTGCGTGGCACTATAGCGCAACGTGCACAGCGGGTGAAGGCTAGCAATAGCATTCCGTCGCGTATCCGTTTCCATATTCTGCGGCTCATCGAGAATAACTACTGGGTGAGTAGCCTTGATGAAATCGAGCGGCCGCCCATAGTCACTCTGCCGATTCATCACATTCTGCGCCTTGGCAAAGCTATCAATGGTAATCACCATAATCTGCAACGTATCGTTTGTGGCAAACTCACGTGCTTGGCCAGTCTTCTTGCTATCCCACACGTAGTGGTTCATCTCTGGCTTATTATAGATATCAGCAAAATGGTCCTTAGTAATCTCTAGGTTTTTCAATACTCCTTCACGGATAGCGATGCTCGGCACCACGATGATAAACTTCTTCCACCCGTAGTGCTGATATAGCTCGTGAATTGTCCGCAAATACACATACGTTTTGCCCGTGCCAGTCTCCATCTCGATGGAGAAATTCATACCATGAGGCAAATTCTCTACTACACTAGACTCATCGATTAGATCATTCTCATCTGGCAAGGTATCATTCCGCTGCTGCACCGCACGCATATTTTCAGCAATCTGCGCCGTGTCCAACACCAAACTATTCCCTCTGGCGATCGTCGCCTCCAAACTTAGCTGCCCATCCTGATCTATATGGCGAGCCGCACCGTCGCTATTTTTTGGCTGCCCAGCAAATATATCTACCACCGTATTGATGGCATCAAGCTGGTATTGTTGGTTAGGGTCGAATTTTAGTTTCATAAAAATACTATATACCGCTTAAGTCTTAATATCCGTTAATCCTGCGTTTATACAGTACAGGCCTACGATGCATTTTTAATCCTATTATCCTTTAAACCATCTTCTGTAATAATTTTCCTTTTTTCTCCTAGATCTATAGTTTTCTTAGTTTTACCCATTGGTTCTGCAACCAACTTATTGTAAACATGTTTTAGAACGTCATTGATGCAGTATCCAAACTTATCAACCTCTACCATCATCTCATGTGTATCGTTCAATAGCCATTCGTACTGTTGTACTGAGATATGCTCAAGATTTAAAGTAGTCCATCTATCTATTACCTTTTGGATGCTATCGTTTAAGCTATCATAGGCTAGCCAAAGAGCGTTGTATATTTTTGAATCATCCCCAAAATCAGCTCCGCTCATGTCTAAAATTCTTGTTAACTCTAAGACACTACGTTGAAGATTGTATGTTTCATCTATTATCTTTCGTGCTGGTTCAGCCCAGCCCTTAAGCAGCTCCAGCTTCTCTTCTGAGGTCGCAGCATCATGACCAGGCTGGCCATGCCATTTATCTAAAATATCTGTGGTAATTCTCATGTGCTCTCTTATGGAGCTTGTGAATGATAGGATTTTGGACAATATATCATTAACAGAGCCAAAAACTTTTTCGTATATTATATAGTTTGTTGACATAACAGAAGATAACCTTACCTGTTCTGTAGCGTCTTTGTGTGCTCTACTCCAGCCCCGTACAGTAAACACTAGCGCAACAATTGCACATAGTGCTGTTACGATTTGACTAATATTTACCATATAATCCATTACATTACCTCCAAAAATCCAAGAGTCTCAGATTTTGTATATGTCTAAAAGGTCTCTCCATTTTCTTTTGAGCTAACCAAACAATTTCGTCTTGGATCTGAATATTTATGGAGACTTTCGTGCTAAGTTTTATAGAGAAGAAAATTATTTGAGGCATCTTAAGTTACACTATCGTAGTCGTTTTCACTCATCACACCACCTCCACCTCAACACCCTGCCGCTCAGCTTGCAGAAGTAGGTTTACTTTTAGATTTACGTCGCTACCGAAGGCTCGGTCGAGGAGGATGATGGATGATGGTTTGGTAGCGAGGATGGCTGTAAATAGCTCCTCCGTCATGGAATGCGCCAGGCAAATGACGAGCTTTTCGGACGGAATAAAGTAGAAGTCATCATATTGATCTATCTGCACCAACGGCGAGATGCCACGCTTGAGCAGGAGCTCGGTCAGCAGGTCATCGTCGGTCGTACCTTTTTCCAGTGGATCAAGGTTGGCGAGTGCCTGCTGGCGAATCTCCTCTGGTTCAGAAACTAGCTCGTTCCACTGCTTGAAGTTACTATCACCCACCCGATACGCCCGAAAGCCAAGGTCAAGTGGGGCATTACGAGACGCTAGTTTGTCCGCCCGGTCAGCACAGATTTTGGCACCCGCCCGACGGATACGCTCACGAGCAATGTCGGCGATAGTGCGATAGCCGGCTTTATACGCCTCCGACTTCTCGTCAGTCAGCTCAGGTAACTGCACGCAAATCCAGCGACGGTTACCACCGTCTTCGGCGTTAAGTTCGTCAACAGCATGAGCTGTCGTGCCAGAACCGGAGAAAAAGTCGAGAATAATATCTCCGTCATCAATATTCGTGCCTATTTGGCAGATTCTCTTAAGTAATCCTATAGGCTTTGGTGTATCAAATACATTTTCCGGTATTAGTTTCTTTATTTCTTGTCTTGCCTTATCGGTGCTACCAACTTCGTCATATTTCCATAAACTCACTGGCACAACATCGCCCACTTCACTAAGAAAGCGCTTAAAAACAGGTACTGAATTATTGCTTTTTCCAAAATATATCCGATTGTCTTTTTCTAGTTGAATAATTTTGTCCTGTTTGAATCTATTAAAGGTTCCAGCTGGCGGATTCCACGTACGACCATTCAAGAAACTTATCTCCTGGGGCTTATTGCCACTTCTCGCATGGAGAGGAATTGCTTTCCATGGACCCCTAGAATCATTGTCTGGGTTAGTATATCGACTATTCTGTTGCTCTGTACGAGGCAAGCGGTTCAGTATAGAAGTCTTTTCATTAATTGAACGAGCATAACATATAACATATTCGTGAGTATATGATATATTTTTAGTATCGTTACTTTGTGTGTATTTCTTCTGCCACACAATCTGCGCCACAAAATTCTCCTCCCCAAATATCTCATTCATCATCAAGCGGAGGTTGTGGACTTCGTTGTCGTCGATAGAGACAAAGATGACGCCGTCTTGGCGGAGCAGGTTGCGTGCCAAAAAGAGGCGTGGATACATCATGTTCAGCCAGTTGCTGTGCTTATGCCCGCCGGTATTGGTACGCAGACCGTCATCCCGCACGACATTGCCCTCATCATCAGTGATACCCGCCTCTGCTTCATAACTACGGCGTGTCTGCTTAAAATCATCGTTGTAGATGAAATCATTGCCAGTGTTGTAGGGCGGGTCGATATAGATCATCTTGACCTTGCCGTAATACGCCTTGTGCAAGATCTTCAGCGTCGCCAGATTGTCGCCCTCGATAAACATATTGCCCGTCGTATCCCAATCGACGGAATTTGCCCGGTCGGAGTGGAGCGTCTGGACGGTTTTCTCCTGGATGGCAGCGAAGACGTCGCTCTTACCCTTCCAGCTAAGGCCATAGCGCTCGCCCAAATCAACCACCTCGCCTAGCGTCGCCTGGAGCTTCTGCCAGTCGATCTTGCCTTCGGTGACTGCCTCGGGGAAGAGTTGTTTGAGTTTATTAATTTGTTCTTGTTTTATATCGTTATTATAGCCGTTCATGATTACTCGTTATTGTCATCTTATGGTGGTATTATACCATTCACGCCTTTCGTTATGTTCGCCGTTTTATCGTATTATGCTGTTATTTTTACACATTTAAGGAAATTTCCATTGCGCCTTCTTGTCTACGATACACCATGCTATTATCTGCGCGATATTCCAACACTATTTATTGTAAATAATAACTCATTATGACTACCAAGCATAAGCGAGCCACCCCGCAGCAGCTCGCCTTGTTAAACCAATCTATCTCTTCTACTTTGCTTCACGTCGTCGCACGTAGCGCGCCAGTAGCATTCCACCAGCAAGCAACGCCGCTGTTATAAGGACAAACTGCCAGAGCGATACACCCGTATCAGCCAAGAGGCCATGAAATTGGCTTGGCTCAGCTGGCTGAGTGGGCTGGTTGGGTGTATTTGGATTGAGCGGATTTGTCGCCAGTGCCGCGCGGCACTCCGACCAAATTGCTTCTGGGTAGCTGGCCGCTAACACATACCACGCCGTCGATGCCACCGAGTTTGCATTGGTTAGCTCATTTGGCAGATCGGCCTTAGACGCGTACTGCCATGCACCGTTTGGCCGCTGCGCTGGGTACGTGTCTGCCAAGATTGCCCGTGCTGTGGCCGTGTCACCAGCGATAGTATGCGCCTGTGCTACACCATACGTCCCTTCAAACCATATGGTTGGCACATAATTACCTGTCAAATACGGCGTGTAGCCTTTTGCCGCACCATCGGTTGTTTTGTAGCTGGCAGTATGAGCGAGTGCTTGCTTAGCTTTGTCGTATTCGCCGATTGCATTAAGGAAGATCGAGCCCCAGCTTGTTGTATCGAGCGCCTTGCTGCTGTCGTTATACCCTTGGTTAAAGCGCCCTTCAGAGGTATTCCATAGTTTTGCCACCGTTACTTTAGCAAGTTCATCTGCCTTCTGGGTGTACTGCTTATCGCCCAGCACGCGGGCTGCCCGTTCGTACACATGCCACATGTCAGTGTTGTGCTCGGTGGCATGCCACGCAATATCCTTCTTGACGCCATTGTCAATCCGTACTCCGCCACGGAATAACCCGGCAGCATTACCGGTCGTTGTCTTCATTGTCTCAAGCCAATGGAATGTATCGAGAATCATCTGGCGCACCCCTTGCTGGTCACCATACTTTTCCATATAGCGGATGAGCGCGTACTGCACAAAGGCGATACCGCCAGTATAATAAATCGGCTGCTGGATCCCTGTGTAATCAAGCTGGTGCACACTCGCCGGAAACGCCCCCTTCTGCTCACCCGTCTTAACTTGGATTGCGCTTAGGCCATGCACGAGCTTATCCGCCATTGCTCGATCATCCGCACCAATCGCCACGAGTAGTGCCAGAGACTGATCATACACATAGCTATACGACTCACGCGGCGTACCATAGCCATCTTGACCTGGTGCATACTCATACGAGCGAATGAGCCCCACCAGCTCTGGCTTGAAATACTCAGCAATGATGGTTTTAGTTACTGTGTCATAGAGGCGAATTAATTTATGCCCCTTACCTACTGCATCGAAACTAAAGGTATTATCTGCCTGGGCTGGCTGCGTAGCTTGGAGGTATTCTTTATCAGATACCGCGTAGAGCTGCACCTCCAGATTCTTATACGTCACAGGTCGCGGCCAGCTCTCACCAATCTGCTGCCCCGTCACTTTGTCGTATAACCGGAAGTGCCATGACCCCGCAAATGCCGGGTTGACAGGTGAGAGATCGAGCGTCCATGTACCATCCGGCTGTACCACCACTGGCGCAACGGTCGCTTGCTCATATTCAGCATCGCTGTAGAGATAAGCCCGCACTTCACGTGGATTCGCCCCAGTTGGTGCTGTTCCCTTCACTGTGCCGCGGTAACCTTCGGCAGCATGCGCAGTATGAGGAACCGTGAGCGGTGTCGCACTTTCGGTTTGTCGCGAATGTGCAAGTGTGAAGCGCCCGCTCACCTTTGCTTGGTAGTCAAAACCATAGGCTTGTGCTGGCGTAATGGTACTACCATCACCCTGATTACGCTTAGGCTCCATCATCTGTTTGAGCCACGCCATCGCGCGTGTTGCTGGTGCTGAGTCAGTCGCTAGTGGCCGACGCACCGCTCTGAATAGCTGATCATTTGTACCACACAGCGACGTATTTGCCCGCACTGGCGGAGCTATCGCCAGCCCATAGAGTGCACCGCATAGCAGCACGACGCTCAATCCCCATCGTTTCATTATTTCCCCTCCGAAATACTCTTATGCTTATATTTATAGCACACTTTAGCCGTATCGCATATATGTCATAGCGATTTTACCTATCGGTATGAGCCACTAATGTTATGCGCTATACTTCGACTACATAGAGGTACTCAGATATCACCATTAATCCTAACCATGATATATCAAGCTATTATTTTCCTACTTTAAATAACTTCGATTCGTTATTCTCTCGTAGCACCAATTTGCCTCATCAGCAATCTTGTATTAGGCTAGAAGGAGGCAGGGTTGGCACCTTGCATACCAATATCGTTAAAGCCGCACGAGGAGCACTCCATGGCACAAAATTTTACGATTAGCGGTAACAAACTCAAAGGCTACCAAGCAGTCGCCGACGGCACTGGCCGCGTCCACTTTGTGGGCGCCACCCAGGAGGAAGTCATCGACCAAACCAGGCGCTACATGCGCCAACACGGTGGTGGTGAGCTCAGGATCCAGCGCGCCGACGGCACCGCCCAGTATCGCGATGCCGATACCGTCCCACCCAAGAAGGATCCCTTCCCGCCGCAAGGATAGCACTCAAACGCACAATACCTCTGCTCTTGGCAGAGGTATTGTTATATCAGAAGAAGAAATAATTACTTGAGGAGTGTATCAGGCACGCCAAGCATCCGTGCTAGCGCATACTGGAGCAAAAAGCTCAAGGACGCCATGCCTGCGCAAAACACTGCAACGATCCGCACTACATGCTGCGACAGTGGTGCCGCACCTGGCCAGATCATTAGGACAATCACCGGTACGACACAAGCCAGTGCCTTAATGCCCGCCGCAATGCGCGCGTTGAGGATGGTGCGCTGCTTCTTGCTCACTGGCTGGTGGGTTTTTGCTGCTAGGGGTGCAACTGCTTTCGTTGTCTTTTTTACCACGCGCTCGCCTGTTTTAGCTATATTGCGCGGCAGCATGACCAGCATATAGAGGCCGCATCCAATCATACCGATAGTGATGATTGCTACTAGTGTAATTACTACTGGCTGCGGCAAGTCCGCTCCTGAGGGCATACCCTGCGGGAGCGTGATCTCTGGCTGGTCGTGCGGCTCCGGTATAACCCAAAGCGCCTTATCTCGCGTGATATATGGGTAAAGCAGTTGCATTGCGCACCACACCCACAGTAGCAAGCAAAAGAGATATCCCATCGACGCGCAGAAATGCGTCACCAAAAGCGCAAACCGCCGTGGCTGTGGCTGCTTGGGCTGCTCCTTCGACTTTGCTGGCTGAGAAGACTGCGCTACCATAATTACTAGCCATTATACACGACAGCACAAACCGATGCTATGGTGTGCAATTTTACCACTGTTCTAACCGACACTGATTGCTGTTGTTATAGTTATAAAGTTCATCTTTAGTAAAGCAGATGAAAAAGCGACTTAGATCAATCGGGCCTTCGACAAGCGGGAGGAATAGTGTGAAAATCATCAATCACACTTTGTGCAGTTGCAAAATCTGAAAATTCATACGGATCCATTGCCGCTATCTCAGCTGGGGTAACTGTATCGGGATGCCGCGTTCTGTATTGTGTGGCAGGGTAATCATATTTAAGAGTTCTAGCTGCAAAATCGAGCACATCATACTCGCTCATCCCAGTCTTCTCTTCACACTGCTCTTGTTGGTTTGATGTAGATTGTCTTCGTGTTTCCATATATAAAAATCAATTATATATAATCTTAGTTTAGTCAAGATAGCCCAACACACGCCGCTTGCTCACACTAAGCATCGTGCACCTATCAAAAAATGATCTGGCTACACAAGCCAGATCAAATAATTCACAAACATGGTCGCCCTCTCCCTACCCCACTCAAAACAATGGGAGGCGTGTTGGCGGTATGTAATGGGTGTCGTTGACCTTGCAGTAGTGCCGACGGGGCGAGGCTCTTCACTGGCGGAGGATCCTGGCAGCTCGCTAGACGTGGCCGGCAGAGCGGACACCCGCGCCAGCTACCACGTCTTCCACCACCCCGCCACGGCGGATCAAGCGCTACCTGCGTCCACAGTTGGTGGAAGAGATGGTGGTGCTCCACCAGGCGGGACAGACGGTGGCGCAGATCGCCAAGCGCTTTGGCTTTCACCACACCACGGTGGCGCGGCACCTCAAGCAGGCAGGAGAGACGCTGCGCACCAACCCAGCCGACCCTGCCTTCCAAGAGCGGGTGCGGCAGGCTTACAGCTCGGGATGGTTAAGCACACCACCCGGCTATTGGGCGTCAGTAAGGATATGGGTGAACTGAAGCCAGACGCAGCGTATGACTCGGCGTGAGCCCTTAAGACACATCCATAGAATGTATATGAACATGAATTCCGAGGACTGCTGTGTGGCTACCGGGAAGGTGTCCAAGCAACAGAGGTTAAGTCCCAATCATGGGATACGATTAACTCACCTGGCTCGAAGGCTCGCGCGGTGTCGACGAGATTGTAGCAGAATGACAAACAGGCCCAACACGATCCAAATCAGATTTAAGCCAAGACCAAGAACGTAAGGTTCCGTTAATTTAAAGGAAAATGGAGTTCCGATCGAGATCGCTAACGGCCCACAATATACAGGATAACCAGCAAATGAGGTAGAGCCTCCGATCATCCACGTAGTTCCGCCCAGATCTGCCACACGCCACAATACGGCAATCTGTGAACCAATTAGCACAGCAAATCCACCCGCATAGGTAAGAAGTCGCGAATAGAATCCCCTAAAGTGGGCGGTAACTGCCCCGAGAACCCAGGCCATAGACACCAAGGTAATGCTCGATACCAATTTAGCACAAACTGCGTAAGCAACCGCTTTCGTTAACCTGTCATCTTTCGGCCACATCGTTGTGCTTGCCAGAAGCGACACGAGACCTACCGTTATAAAACCGAAGGAGAGCGAGGCCGTTTTGACAAAGAACTTACGCAGTGTCGAGTGGGTAGAAAGATAAAGAAGCGTGTCGCGTTTAAGCACTAGAAACATAAAGATCTGCGCAGCGACATAAAAAGTGGCACCGGACGACACTAGCACGACAGCGAAAACCCAGATCACGTCGAGCACGGATTTGTATGAGTCTACAAGTTCCCTCAAGACAAAAATACCAAAAAGAATTGATGCACACGCTAAGAAGAAACCAAAGTGTTTGCGCGCTTCGGTGTAAATATCACGCATTAAGCATTGCCTCCTTGATCTTAATCTCCAGGCTCTGCCCCGGAGAAATATCTGAAGCCCGCAACCGAAGTAGCATTCTCCCATTATGGAGCACAACACATTCGTCGAAGAGTGATTCGAGGCCGGCGATAAGATGAGTGCTAATGATGAGTAACGCATCGTCGGGCTTGTGTAGCTTAATAAGGTCGAGCATGCGATCTCGTGTTACAGGATCCACAGCAGCTAGTGGCTCGTCAAAGAGATAGACCGACGATCGGCGAGCCAGGGTCATGCCAAGATTCAACTGTTCTTCCATTCCTTTCGATAAGTCACTAACCTTCTTCGATTTGTCCAGCGATAGATCATTAATAATAGAGTGGCCACGCTCAAGATCAAAGTCTTCGAAATAGTCTGCTAGGACATTGGGAACCGATCCCACCTTCAAGAACTTATAAATGAATGGTACGTCTGGAAGTAGGGTCGGGATCGTCGCATCACGGAGCTTCACAGAGCCAGATTGAATGGGCAACAATCCGGCCAATGCCTTCAGTAACGTCGTCTTTCCGGCTCCGTTGTGGCCAAAAAGTCCCACAATATCTGGGCGATCGAAACGAATGGTCAGCGGAGCGAGGGAGAACCTCCTCCCCCTGGAAACGACCAGATCTTCTAGTTCAAGTAACGTATTCATATATTCACCATACCACATAATTCAGTAAAAATCGAGCAATGTAGGCTACTACAATGATCCAACTAAGGATTCTCAATCCAAACACCCATCGAGGGTTCCGTCGATTATCGATATGTTCGTTGACATCAGTCCATGCAAGCAAGCATCGATAGCCGTCTGAGTTCAGTACAGGCAGCGCGTTTACGGATAGCGTTACAACCGCGAATGCTAGCGAATGACCTAAATCTGAACTGTGAACCCACAGCGCGTTGAGTGCAAAAAGGAGCAAATTTATTGCGAGATTAACCCAAATTCCGGCGATATGCACAAGAACCTTATCTGAGGCTGGAAGAAGTAATATCTGGTTCATCCTGACGTAAAATGCAGGAAAAATCAGATAGTTCATTTTAAAGCCAATTTTGTCAGGCTTCCGACCGCAGATGCGGAGTGCCATGACATGGGCCCCCTCATGGAGGGTCACACTGAAAATCATATACGGCACAAACCAAAGGAAGAAATGAGGAGTGACTACCGTGCTGGACCGCATACTAAATATCATATTAATAATGAGTAGCACCACCATGGACGCGGTGCCAAACAATGAAATTTTGACCGAAAATACCGATGAGCGCTCTTGCGACAATCGAGCGATTTCTGTCGGAACATTAGTTGATCGTGTACCATAGTACTTATTTGATGATTTATCATGTATCACAGCATTTTTGCTGGTGATGGCCACCTCATAATAGTCGTCATTGTATACACGGTAGTGCTCCTCAAGGTCACTCATGAACTTTCCGAGCTTCTTCCAGAATCTTAGGGCGAAGCTTATTTAAAGCGTCCTTGTCTTTCATGATGGCGACACACACGTCACAAACCGAGACTGCTTCAGTCATCTGTGCAGCAGGGGCGAGCGGGCTAGCCTCGCGGACTCTATCTAAAAGCCACTTTATTCCCCTCGATCTAATAACTGCAAGTAACGCGTTTCTTTCTCCTCTCTTTATGAATTCTTCATGAGTAAGCGCCCCCGCATCTCCAAGGGTCATATCTGTGTCGAATATAGGTGGAGAGCAACACGGATAAACCTTGCCATCATGATGGTATATCAATTCAAATCCAGGGCATCTCAGCTTCAATTTGTCCAACGGTTTCACTATGAGATCTTCGTTGGGGATCGAGAGCCCAGCTCCGCATTGCTGCACAGGGAATCGAGTTACCTTCACGCATAGAGCGGAATCTCCAAGCTCCTTCAGAAGATCTAAAGAGTCATGGCTTCTACTGACGCACATGTTGAGTATTGTTGGAATTCTGCTATTTGATGCAGCGTCCAGCGCATTGCGTATGCGTTCTGGTTTAACATATGGTGCGTGAAAGTTGTCATAACTTATGGTTAGATGAGATAATCCCGCAGATTCAAGGTCGCCTATCATTCTGGCCGCACGTTCTGGTGTTATTGCCCAGAAGCCATTAGTCGTAAGATTAGTCTTCATTCCAGCAGCCGATACGCGCTTTATCAAGCTAAGTACTCGTTTGGCTTGTAGCAATCGGCCTTTTCTTCGTTTTCGGAATAGTTACCGGCGCACTCCTAAGTTCGCCTATCCCTATTTTCGCGATAGCCCTCAGAAACCAAGTGTCATCCTGCTGTTGAACTTCACTCTGCGTTAACATCATTTCATCTGCTTTGTTTTCGAGGGTGCTTTTTTCGCTCATAATGGTTGCCATTATAAAACAGTCAACCAATCTATGTAATATTCATGCAAGTATTTTGCATTATAGTGAGTGATGACTAGAGCAAAGCAAATAAAAAAGCCTTACGTCCGAAACATCCATAGCGTGAGAGTAAGACTTAAAGCAAAAATGGTCGGGGTGACTGGACTCAAACCAGCGACCTCGCGGTCCCAAACCGCGCGCGCTATCAACTGCGCCACACCCCGATACGTTTTATATCACACGGGCGACCACTCTTTGCCGGAGCAAAGTATGGTCGGGGTGACTGGATTTGAACCAGCGACCTCACCGTCCCGAACGGTGCGCGCTACCAAGCTGCGCCACACCCCGCGATACAAGACTTTGCCATCATACCACACAATATGGCAACTTGTCTACTGTTCTTGCCGTCAAAGCCAATGCACTCACCCCCACAAGCACAAAGTCGCCCTGCGATATTTATCTAAGAAGCTATAGTAAGGCAATCGCCAACCAGCCCATACTAGCCTACCATGGAAACGCAGACAGCCGATACTATTACGCCTTGGGTGGTACAATATCTGCTTTAAGCACATCACACGCAGTAGGATATGCTGTGCCGGGCTCAAATGTATAGACAAGCAATTGGCCAAAGGGCATCTCTACTGTGCCCATGTCTTCCTCAGGGATTCGGTCAAGATACTTCATAAGTGCACGAATTGTGTTGCCATGCGCCACAATCAATACGGTCTCACCCGCCTGGAGCCGTGGCAAGATCTCTGACTCAAAATACGGGATCGAGCGCTCATATACATCCTTGAGTGTTTCACCACCGGGTACAGGATAATCCCAGCCGCGCCGAATACCGTTAAAGGCCTTCTCACCAATCTCTTCTTTGACTTCCCATTTGTTCTTGCCAGTTAGGTCGCCATAGTCACGCTCGTTAAGCTCAGACGCGTGCACCACCGCAGCATCACTTGAGCGGATTGGGTTATCTGCACCTTCCATCAACGCGTCAAGTGTCTCATGCGTCCGTTTGAGCGCCGAAGTATATACCGCATCAATGGTGCGACCACGCAAGAACTCGCCGAGTTGACGCGTATCGCTCTTACCTTTCTCGGTAAGGCTTACGTCCGTCCAGCCTGTCCATTTACCTTGTAAATTCCATTCGCTTTCGCCATGCCGGCTGATAATAAGTGTTCCTGTCATGCCTCTATTATACGGCACTATTGGCGCGAGTGCTATATATGTCTACCAATCATTCCGTATTTGAGGTCCCAAAAGCCCCCTCAGGAGGGGGCCGCGACAACGGGGGTTTTCATTTTCGTTTTTGGGTATATCGGGTATTTCAGTGAGTAGTTATTTAGCGAACGAAATCGCCTTGGTACACCGATCCATCGGTGCGAGACAACAGCCAGTAGCGATATGCTGCTCCCTCCGGTGCTGTCTCAAGACTGACACAGCCAGTCTCGCCAGCGCCAAGGATTCGGCCATAACTGGGACCATTACCTTGGGTTGGCGCAACCGTAAAGGCTGTCGTGCCAGGCGTGCCGTCGGGGTAGTTTGCATCAGAAACGCAAAACAGTTTCGTCCCATCGTAGTATTGGACAACGGACGTACCGTTGTCATTGGCGGTCGGCCCGAAACTCTCTGCCGACGCTGGTGCTGTATTAAACAGCAAAGATCCTGCCGCCATTGAGCCAACTGCCAATACGCTAAGGATACCTACTTTTTTGAATGTCATGGGAATAGCCCTCCTTACTGTGTAGGTGCGAAACGAAGAACACAGGGTTGCTGCAACCCTCCGCTTCATTAACCGTTGCCGTAATTACATTGTACCATGTGTGTCAGCAAATACAATGCTTGAATCTACAAAATGACCTTTTGTCAATATCCTTGTATGGCATGAAAATTTTCGCAGTTGGTTCATGCTATTTTAACGGTAATAGCGACTAATTTTCATTCGATGGTATACTAGAAGACATGAACAACTACTCTATCCAAACCATAAAAGCACGACAAATCTTAGACAGCCGCGGCAACCCCACCGTCGAAGCGGACGTCGTCCTTGCTGATGGCACGCTGGGCCGAGCAGCTGTCCCGAGCGGAGCAAGTACCGGTGCGGGCGAAGCACTGGAGCTACGCGATGGTGGCAACCAGTGGACTGGCAAAGGGGTGAGCCAAGCAGTTGCCCACGTTAACGACGTTATTGCTCCTGCACTGGTGGGCCACGATGCGAGCGACCAGCAGGCGATTGATAATGCAATGCTTGCTCTTGACGGGACGGATAATAAGTCTAAGCTCGGCGCTAATGCTGTTCTCAGCGTTAGCCTGGCTACTGCCAAGGCCGTCGCCAATGCCAAGCAGCAACCACTCTGGCGCTACATTGCCGAGCAAACTGACAGCACACCAAGCCTTCCCCTACCAATGATGAATGTTCTCAACGGTGGTGCGCACGCCGCCTTTGCGACCGATATCCAAGAGTTTATGATCATCTGCAAAGGTGCAGCAACTTTTGCAGACACGCTCCGCATAGGTACCGAAATCTTCCACGCTCTTGCCAAAGTCCTCAAAGCACACGACTACCCCACTACTGTTGGCGACGAAGGTGGCTATGCACCACGCGTCCGCCAGGGTAACCGCGAGCCACTCGCCTTGCTGAGCGAAGCGATTACCAATGCTGGCTACACCGTTGGCACAGACGTCGTCTTTGCGATGGATGCTGCCTCGAGTGAGTTCTATCATGACGGCCGTTATGAGCTAAAGTGCGAGGGCAAGAGCCTGACCAGCAGCGAGATGATCGACTGGCTGGCTGCTCTTGTCGACGAATTCCCCATTGTCAGCATCGAAGACGGCCTGGCCGAGGGCGACTGGGAGGGCTGGCAGCAGCTCCGCCAGCGCCTCGGCGACCGCGTCCAGCTAGTGGGTGATGACCTACTCGTCACTAATACAAGCCTCATCCAGCAAGCGATTGACCAAGATGCGGCCAATGCACTCCTTGTCAAGCCCAACCAAATCGGCTCACTCAGCGAGACAATCCAAGCTGTGCAGCTTGCCCAAAACGCTGGCTGGCGCACTGTGATGAGCCACCGCTCTGGCGAGACAGAGGACACCACGATCAGTCACTTGGCAGTTGGCCTGGGCTGTGGGCAGATCAAGACCGGCTCACTCTCGCGCACCGACCGCGTAGCGAAGTACAACGAACTGCTCCGCATTGCCGAGGCAGACGAGAGTCTCACTCTCGCGCAGCCATTCAAGCAGTAGTAGCCTACCTCGCCACACGGCACTACTATGCCACCCACTCTTACTTTGAGTGGGTGGCTTTTAGACCACGCCTCCACACTAACCCTTTCAATGTTGACTTCTCTGCTTGCAAGTTATTTTTTGATATCGCTATAAGGGATACCATTATTTAACTATCAACACTAGAGTTAGATTAGTGATTGATCTATACACTCTATCGAATAAAACCATGGATGAAATACAAGAGTTTTCTATCCACTGTACTCTAGAGTAGAGCTACCTAATGGAGCCCATCTGCCAATACCATGCCGGTCATGCTATTGGCGTGCTGCTGCTCGTGCCGTATAATAGACAGAGATGAGGAGTTATTTATGCTAGCAATGAATAAAGCAAAGCGGCAGCCATCTGCGCCGCGTCGTTCGCGTATGCGCATGCCACGCATTTCGATACCAAACTGGATATTCGGTACTATCGCAATTCTCTTTTTGTTAGTGGGAGGGTATTTACTCCTACTCACCACATCACCGATTATCGCACCGCACTTCACCAAGCCAATCACTGTAGCGACACTCGCCAAGCCTGAAGCCAAAGATAATCGTATTATTATCCCCAAGATCGGCGTTAATATCCCGTACGGCACCAATGGCAAACTCGCCCTCGATCGTGGTGCGTGGTGGCGCTACCCCGACCATGGCAACCCCGAGAAGGGTGGTAACTTCGTCGTGGCAGCCCACCGCTTTAGTATTCAGCCAACGCCTGGCGGCACAGTAGAAAAATCACCATTCTTTCATATCGACAAGCTCGCCCTGGGCGACCAAATTCTCGCCGACTACCAAGGCAAACGCTACAACTACAAAATTACCAAGAAATTTGACGTCAAGCCAACCAGTGTCGAGATCGAAGCTCCAACAGAAGACGCTCGCCTGACGCTCTACAGTTGCGACTTAGGTGGCGCCAAGACTGGCCGAGTCGTCATTGTTGCCGAGAAGCAGGGTGAGGCGGCATCGTAGCATCGGTGTTCTTGTACACTACAAGATCATTCTTAGATAAAGCAAATTTATTTTATATATCGCTCACACGATAACCTCCGCTATTAATGATCTTATTCGGGCGGCAACTCTTTTTGCCTTTGCAGTCATCTTGGTCTTATGTGCTATCCTATATTTTTGCGGACTCCAAAAGTCATTTCTCCTCTCTTCTTCCTTCTTGGCCGCTTGTCACAGAATAAAAGTTTCTCATTATATCCTAACTCTATAACTCTATCCTATATCCACTATAGAATGGGGGCGTCTCGTCCACATCAACCCTTTTGTGGTGTTGAGCTTATAGACCTAAGGCTATCACTTTTTTGCATCTACTCATACTCCTGCCTTCATGCAAGAAGCGTATAAGCACCTACTAAGCTGATGGTCAAGCCTGGAGCTGAAGGATGATTAACTCTCAGGCGATTTAAAAGATGCATATCTCATTGCCATCACAACGTCACGAAATGGGGATATACTTGAGCTCATGTGCGCATTCACGCTTCGAACTACATACCCACACGGCAAAAAACCGGCCAATTTACTTGACCGGGTTTTGTCTGTAATGAGTTGAGTCGTTAGACTCTATTTGGCAAATTCAATCGCTCGTGTCTCGCGGATCACATTGACCTTGATTGTACCCGGGTATTGCATCGTACTCTCAATCTTGGTGGCAATATCTCGCGCGAGCTTAATAGCACTCAGATCATCCACTACTTCTGGCCGAACAATGACGCGCACTTCGCGCCCAGCACTAATTGCATAGGCTTTGTCGATACCACGGAAGCTGGTCGCAACATTCTCGAGGTCGCGCATTCGCTCAACGAAATTCTCAGCGCTCATGTTGCGCGCACCAGGCCGAGCAGCACTGGCTGCATCGCACACCCGCACAACGATTGCCTCGGGGGTCGTGGCCTCGATATCATCGTGATGAGCCTCAATGGCGTGGCAAATTGCCTCGCTCAAGCCCGCCTTGCGAGCTAGCTCCGCCCCAATATGGTGGTGCTTGCCTTCCATCTTGTGTGTCACCGCCTTGCCCATGTCGTGGAGCAGTGTAGCGATCTTCACAGTGCGTACATCTGCCCCAATCTCTGCCGCAATCAACCCCGCAATCTGGGCCATCTCAGTACTGTGCTTCAAGACGTTTTGGCCGTAGCTCGTCCGGAACTTCAGCTCACCCACAAGGTGGAGCAGCTCCTTTGGAATACCAGCTACGCCAATTTCACGCGCCGCATCTTCACCAGCCCGCACGACTTCTTTGTCAATTTGCTTATTTGCCTTGGCCACGACCTCCTCGATGCGACCAGGGTGGATCCGTCCGTCTTTCATTAACATCTCGAGGCTCAGGCGCGCCACTTGGCGCCGCACTGGATCAAAGCTACTGAGAACAATCATCCCTGGCGTGTCGTCCACCAAGATGTCAACACCAGTAGCTCGCTGCAGAGCCTGGATATTACGCCCTTCTTTACCAATGATGCGACCCTTCATATCGTCGTCGGGCAGCTTAATGGCGGTCACCGTGCGCTCGGCGGTCACTTCGCTACTCATGCGCTCCATCGCTGTCACGAGGATCATCTGAGCCTTCTCCTCGGCATCATCCATTGCTTCGCGCTGTAATTTATCCACCAGGCCAGTCAGGTCTTGGCGGATGTCGCGCTCAGTCATGTGCATCAGCTTACTGGCGGCATCTTGCTTGGTGAGACCAGCGATTTTCTCGAGCTTAGCCTGCTGCCGGCCCCGAATCTCACGGATCTCATTTTTCAGCTCATCGACCTCTGTCTCGCTCTTGCGGAGCTTCTCGCTCCGGCGATCAAGCTCGTCGAGTTTGCGATCTAAGCTTGCCTCGCGCTCGAGCAAACGATTCTCTGTCTTTTGCATGGCGCGGCGGCGCTCGTTCTCGATCCGCAGTGCCTCATCCTTGGCCCTGAGGACGATATCGCCCGCTTGCTGCTTGGCCTGAGCCAATTCTTTGTCAATTGTCCGTTGACCATTGGTAGTTTGCTGACGATCGTAGGCGTACTTGCCACCAAAACCAAGCGCCACGCCAATCGCCGCGAAGAGTACTTCTATCATGGTATTCCTTTCTCCGGATATGTGTTGTTTTTATTACATCAGACTTACGTCAGCCCACACCGGTATTATCAAACATTAAAACTATCTACAGACTAATATATTGTATCGCGTTTTGGCCAATTTGCGCAACTGGCAATATAGCGGTCTATCTATTTACAGAGGTAACGATTTATTACCCTTATGCTTCATACTCGCTACTTTTTTGGCTGGGTGATGTGTGCAGCTGCACCATACTGAGGCAAAACAATGCTATCATCCTCACCATGTGCTAGCCGCTTAAGGCAGGCAGCGCGCCAATCATCACCCATTGCGCCAACGATCGGGATATGCTGCTCGTGCGCAAGCGTATTAAGCACCGTCAGGCCAATCCGCAGCCCCGTAAAGCTCCCCGGCCCAGACCGCGCCCCAATGCCAGTTATATCTGCCAGTGTCTTGCCATGCTCGGCCAAGCGATCACGCAGATAAGCTAGCATATCACGTGCCAGTGTGCGACCAGCTGGCCACTCATAACTCGTCTGAGCACCAGCGTCATCTACCAGTGTTAGCTCCACCACCATCCCCGCGCTATTCCACAAAATAATCACGCCGACACCTCCTGGAGAAGCTGGGTTGACACGGTGCCACCAGCCTCAATATCGAGCTGGCGAGCGGTTTCGCTCTGTGCAGTAATGGTGATCGTCAGGTGGTCGGGTGGGACGACATCCGCTACAGCCTGAGCCCACTCGATGATAGTCACTGTGCGAGGCTCAGCAATCGCCTCTGCCAGCTCAAGCTGCATCACCCCTGCATCACCCAAACGATAAAAATCATAATGCGCAAGCTGGATGTCATCGCGCCCATGATACAGCCGACTAATCGTAAAGGTTGGGCTTTGAATATCATCGGTAATGGCGAGGCCACGCGCAACCCCCTTAACGAGCGTCGTCTTGCCTGCGCCAATATCCCCTACTAGCACAATCACCTCACCACCGCGTAACGCCTGGCCAAGGCGTTGACCAAGCTGTAACGTATCAGCAAGTGATTGACAGATAACACGCATACTGGCTCTAGTATAGCACAGCCTTACCTCCGTTGATACGAATATCACTCTATCCTCTAGTCAGCATAAGCATAATGAGCTACAATAAGCGTAAGTACTATGCATATATCTGATTCTACTATCGTCAAACTTCTCGAGCGCAGTGGCGCTGCGACCAGCCAGCAGCTCCAACCGCTGGTGAGTGAGGCTGCGTCATCGAATTTGCGACTGCAAGATATTGTCTTGCAAAACAACCTTATCGACGAGCGTACCCTCACTAAGCTCTATGCCACCTACGCCGACATCCCCTACATCGAGCTCGACCCCCGCGACATCCCTTCCGACATCCTCATGCGCATCCCTGAGCGAATCGCGCGCCAGTATAACGCTGTCATCTTCAAGATCGACCCTGATGGATTAATCCACCTCGCGATGGACGACCCAGATGATGTGCAAGCCGTCAACTTTATCGAGAAGGAAATTGGCACCAACACCCGTGTCTACATTGCGCCGCGCAGTAACATCTTGGAGTGTCTTGAGGGATACCGCGGCGATGTGACGCAGGAGCTCAAGGAAGTGATCGACATCCAGCGCGAGGATGATGGCTCCAACCAAAAAGTGACCGAAGCAGAGGTAGCGGAAGACTCACCAATCGCCCAGACGGTTAATCTGTTGCTGGAATACGCCATTCGCAGCAATGCCAGCGATATCCACATCGAGCCCCGCGAGCAATTCGTACAGGTACGTTACCGGATTGATGGTGTCCTTAAAGAAGTAAACCGCCTACCCAAGAATGTGCTTGGTGCGCTCGTAAGCCGCATTAAGATCCTCTCCAACCTCAAGATAGACGAACGCCGCATACCGCAAGACGGTCGCTTTAAGATTAAAGTCGCAGGCAAGCAGTATGCCCTGCGCGTCAGCACGCTACCCATCGCTGATGGTGAGAAGGTGGTGATGCGTATCCTCGACGAATCAAACCAAGCAGTGACACTCGAGCAGCTCGGCTACTGGGGTCATTCGCTAGCTGTTATTAATCAAGCACTGACCGAGCCCAATGGGATGATCCTCGTGACAGGCCCAACCGGGAGCGGCAAGTCTACCTCACTTTTCTCCGTCCTTTCGATGCTTAATACACCTGAGGTTAATATCTCAACCATTGAGGATCCAGTCGAGTATAAGATCCCCGGCGTCAACCAAACCCAAACCAATAGCAAAGCTGGCATGACCTTCGCCAGTGGCCTGCGCGCTCTACTACGCCAAGACCCAAACATTATCATGGTGGGTGAGATCCGCGACGGCGAGACAGCTAACCTTGGCGTCCAGGCTGCCCTAACCGGCCACTTGGTGTTTAGCACGCTCCACACTAATAACGCCGCCACTTGTTTGCCGCGCCTGCTTGATATGGGGATTGAGCCCTTCCTTATCGCCAGTACTGTTAAGGCCGTGGTGGGCCAGCGCTTGGTGCGCCGCCTCTGCATGAATTGCCGCCAGAGTTACGTGCCCAACCAAACAGAGGTCGCAGAAATCGTCCGCCTCTTCCACCTTGCACCGGGCCAAAATTTCTACTATATCCATCAGCTCGAGGCCCAGGCGATCGTCCAAAAGGTCGGTGGTGAGACACCCTGGGGCACGACGGATACGACCATCGCCGCCCTCTGGCAGCCAAACCCAAATGGCTGCGATGAGTGTAATCACACTGGCTTCAAAGGCCGGGTAGGTATCTACGAAGTCCTCGGCACTTCGCGCGAAATCCAAAAGATGATCATCGGCGGCAATACCAGCAACGAGATCCAAGACCAAGCCGTCGCTGAAGGGATGACCACCATGCTCACCGATGGATTAATAAAAGCAATCCGCGGCAACACCACTGTAGAAGAAGTGCTCCGCGTCACAAAGGAATAACATGCCACAATTTCGCTACATCGCCATCACGAACAAAAACGACTCCATCAATGGAACGATCGACGCTCCCGATCGTGCCAGTGCCCTAGCCAGCCTAAGCCGCCAAGGCCTGCGACCGATTAGTGCTGAGGAAGTCAAGCCAAAGCGCGCCAGCTTTGCTCTCTTTGGTAGCAACAAGGTCAAGAGTGAAGATTTGGTGATGTTTACCCGCCAGCTCAGTGCCATGGTGTCAGCTGGTGTGCCACTGCTGCGCGCCATGGGCTCGCTGCACGACCACACCAGTAGTAAAGCCCTCCAAATGGTGACAGGTGATCTGCTACGCGATGTCGAGGGCGGTATGGCACTCGCCGACGCACTTGAAAAGCATCCAGAAACCTTCAACACCGTTTTTATCAATATGGTGCGCGCGGGTGAGGCGGCTGGTATTCTCGATGATATCCTCAAGCGCCTGGCCATGCAACAAGAAAAAAACGCCAGTATGCGCAAAAAAATCAAAAGCGCCATGACATATCCTACCGTGCTCATTGTTATCACTATTGCCGCCTTTTTTGGCTTGATGGTCTTTGTTATTCCACAAATCGGCAGCATTGTGCGCGGCCTCGGCGGACCGGACGCCAAGCTGCCCGCCATTACCGAGTTTATGCTTGGACTGAGCGCGTTTATCATCCAATATGGGATCTTTATCATTGCTGCGCTCGGTGCGGGGATATACTTCTTCCGCCGCTATATCAAGACACCAGCAGGCAAACTCTGGCTCCACACCATCATTCTCAAGATACCAAAAATCAACGATATCATTACCAAGATCGCCGTTGCCCGCTTTGCTCGCACGTTCTCGGCGTTGATGGGGTCGGGGGTAGCAGTACTCGAATCGCTCCGCGTGACTGCCCGAGCGGTGGGCAACAAAGTCTACGAAAACGCCCTCAATGATGCTGCCGAGCAAGTCAAAAATGGGCGCAATCTCTCAAGCATCATCGAAAAAAATCCACTCTTCCCACCCATCGTGGCGCAAATGCTCTCTGTTGGCGAAGAGACCGGCCAGACCGACACCGTGCTTGTAAAGGTGGCAGATTATTATGAAGAGGAAGTGGACGTCGCGATCGATGGCATCAGCTCCATCATCGAGCCCGTCATGATCGTCATCATGGGCGGCATGGTTGGGCTGATTGCTGCCTCGGTGATGTTGCCGATTTCGAATATGGCAAATCAGATTAAGTAAGGCTGGATTCCCTATTCTCCGTCAGCGTTTCAGCCACGCATTAGTTCTTTATCTGATGGCGTGATCTGCCACTGGCTAGCGCCCTGTCTTTTTTGCCATTATCACACCACGAACAACAGTCTACCGATCCGTGACAATCCTCCTCAAAACGCTAGCGTTTATCATATCGCTTATGCTATAATGACGGAAACGAACGTATCATGGCAAAGTTATTTTATCGCGACAAACCAATCATCGGTCTCGACATTAGTCAGACAGGCATCAAAATCATGTCGATCGACCCCAAGCACTGGCTCGTACTGGGCTATGGTTCGCTCGACCTTGACCCCAAGGAAGTCCAAACGTCCCTCGACAATCCTGATGACTCCTACCTGGCCGAGCGCCTTAGCTCGCTCATCAACGAACATCTCATTGGCAACCTTGGTAGCGATCACGTAGTGATTGGCGTGCCAACCAGTCGCACCTACTCGCGCACCTTCATGATCCCAGCCAAAGAGGCAGCACACCTTGATGGGGCCATCCAAGTGGAGGTCGATCAGTATATCCCCTTGCCGCTCGATTCACTTTACGTTGATTATGAAGTGATCGAGCACACCAAAGAGCAGCTCAACGTTGTGATGTCAGCTGTGCCTAAGCAGCTGGTCGACGCCTGTTTGCAAGCAGCCGAGGCAGTGGGACTCGTGCCCGTAGTCGTTGAGCCCAATATCAACGCTATTGCGCGCGTGCTCGACAGTGCTGATGCTGGCAACCTTCTCACGCTTGTCGTCGATATTGGCCCAGCGAGTACCGATATCGCTGTGCTAGATAAAAGCGCCGTCCGCCTCACTGGTGGAGTGGCAATTGGCGGTAATACCTTCACCATCGATATCTCGAAGCATCTCAACATCACACTCGAGAATGCCCACCAGCTCAAGGTGCTTAATGGCCTCTCGCCTGGGCCACGCCAAGCTGGCATCACCGAGGCGCTCAAACCAAGCCTCAAACGCATTAGCACCGAGATTCGTAAGGTGATCCGCTATTATAACGACCGGATTGGTGATGAACGTAAGATCGAGCAGATCGTCATCGTTGGTGGTGGTAGCAATGTACCAGGCATGGGCGACTTCTTCACCAACGACCTCGTCATGCCAGTGCGCGTCGTTAATCCATGGCAAAAGCTCGACTTTGGCAAACTCCAGCAGCCTCAAAAGCAGTTTCGGCCACGGTATATCAGTGTTGCAGGCCTGGCTAGCCTTAGTAGTGGGGAGATTTGGAAATGATTAATCTATTGCCACCAGCGTATAAAAAGCAGCTCGCTGCGAGCCGCACCAACACCTTGCTGCGCCGCTATGTTGTGCTACTCTTTGTCTTGGTCTTTGTCGTTTTGGCTGAAATCGGCGGTGTGTACTTTTTCATCGCAACCGAGCGGGGCCGCAACGAAGCCGCCGTAGAGCGCAACCACAACAAAACTGCCGAATACGCCACCGTCAAGCGTGAAGCCACTGAATTCAAGGCCAACCTCACTACTGCCAAAGCCATCCTCGACCAACAAGTATCGTACACTCGCCTCATCAAGCTCATTGCCGACCGCCTCCCACCCAACGTCATCATCGAGCAGCTCAGCATTGACCCAACCACCTTTGGCACCCCCACCACGCTGAGCATTCGTGCCAAAGGCTACAACGATGCTATTGCTCTGCGCAACCGCCTCAACGACTCCGCCATCTTCTCTAGTGTCAGCTTCCAATCCATCACTCTGCAGGAAAAAGACGCCGGTAGCTACCCCTACACCTCAACCTACAGTGTCACATTCAAGAAAGGAATCGGCCAACAATGAGCAAAAAATTCACTCTAACAGCGACAAATCTCCGCATCATCCTTGCGGTGTCGCTCGTGGTCATTACTGCAATTGGAGCTGGTGGCTTTGCTCTGGCCTACAACTGGCTTGATGGCTTTGCGGCCGATGCCAGCACTGTCGCCTCGCAAGCTGCCGCTAGTGAGTCGGAGCTGCAAGAGCTCTCCCAGACCGAAAAGATGCTCAAAACGCAGCATCATGCCGTCGAGCGCGCCTCCAAGATCGCTGCCGAAAGTAAAAGCTACCAATATCAAGATCAGATCATCAACGACCTCAATGACTTTGCCCGCAAGGCTGGCATTACTATCTCAGACATCACCTTTGCTGATGACAATGCCAAGGGCGGCTCATCGAGCAGTTCGTCAAGTAGCTCATCGAGTAGTAGCAAGACGGGCACATCCCTGCCTGCTATTGCCGGACTCAAAGCGACTACCGCCTCTGTCACCGTCAAGAATCCCGTCGAGTATCGCAAACTTCTCACCTTCATGTATCTCGTCGAGCAAAGCCTGACAAAGATGCGCATCGCCAATGTTGACCTCTCGCGCAGCACCGCTCAGGGCCAGCCACCCGATAGTATTACTAGCAACACATTAACCATCGAGGTATATCTCCGATCATGAACAGCGATCTCTCACTCGCCGCGCTTGGGCGCGCCAGTAGTAAATTTCTCCACCGCTACCATATTATTCTCTTTGTCGTTATTGCCTTCGGTGGTTTAGCCGTTATTACCTTCTTGCTTAATACCACCATCTCCAAGGCGTCAGAGGCTGCCCCGCCCCAGCCCACTAATGGTATCGACCAAGCGACCATCAAAAAAATCGAGCAACTCAAAACCGCTAGCGAATCCGACCAAAGTGCCAGCCAGCTGCCAATTAGCTCGCGTAACCCATTTGTTGAGTAACATTTTGCGCAGCCGCTAGTGGAGCTTTTTGCGGCGCAATGCTATACTACACATATGATACTGCTCGGATCTGCACTCGCCAACTACCCTGTGATGAGCTTGCAAATGGGCGGCAAAGTTGGCAGCCTCGCCCAGCCGCTTGTCGATCCAGCCACTCTAGCCATCGTTGCCTACACTGTGGACGGCTCATTTGCTAACGACACAACCATGCTGCTTCGCCTCGCTGATGTGCGTGAGATGAGTGAACTCGGCATGATCATCGACTCCGTCGACGAACTCATCACTCCCACCGACGTTATCAAGATCCAGCGCCTCTACGAGCTCAAGTTTCACCTCCTGGGCATGCCCGTTCAAGACAAGCGCGGGCGACGCCTCGGTAAGATTAGTGACTATACGATCGAGACGGGTAATTTTGTCATCCAGCAGCTCATCGTCCGGCGCTCATGGCTCCACCGCCTCAATGATGCTGAACTGGTTATCCATCGGTCACAAATTATCGAGATCAACAACGATGCTATCATCGTCCAGTCGCAGGCTGAGACCAAAAAGCCCGAGCAAAAGGCCACCCAACCAGCCATGAGTAGTGGCGAATACGTCAACCCCTTCCGCAAGCCATCGCAAGCCCGAGAGTCGATTAAGACCGACGAGCGTCGCTAACACATCAGTACTCGTCACCCACCAACGCTGCCCGGATGTCATCGTAGGCAAAGCCTTGGCGCAAAAGATACGCGATAAGCTTTTGCTCGTCTGGGTAGCGGGAGCGTTTTTTGGCAATCATCTTCGCTAGCTCGTCTTTATCGGTCCGCGCAGAGTGCGCTAATGCTTGGTTTATCACGTCCGGTGCAACACCCTTGGCACGTAGCTCTGCCTCCAGCTTGCGGCGCGACGCACCCTTACTCTGGTGGCGATTTTCCACCCACCACTGAGCAAATGCGCCATCATCGATATGACCACGCTCCTCAAGGCGCGCAAACACCCGCTGCGCCACGGCGGGCGAAGCACCAGGCTTCTCAACCAGCGTGCCAGTTTTGCGTTGTTTATACTTGCGTGGCAGTGTTTTGCGCTGGAGATAGTCGCGGATTTCACGCGCACTGTGCGGCCGCATCAGGGTGTATTCGAGCGCCCGCGCGTAGAGCTTACCAAACTCCCCCTCGCGGCGCAGCTCAGTCAGCTCGGCCTCAGTCAGCACCCGCCCCACCTTCACACCACAATCCACCACCTGCGCCACATCAAGGCTAAAATCATACGTGCCATCGATGAATACATTCACCCGATCGGTACTCCGCACCTGTGCAGTGAGCGCAGTGATGGTGTAGGTTTTTTCTGCTGGCATGTATGTATTATATACAAATTTATTTAGTCATGTCACCTAACTCTCCTCTCTGGAGACGAGCTACGCCAACCCTACTACTGAAATGCTTTGAGATAGATGTTATATGCTCCATCAATGAAGACAGCTTTATTGGTACGAAAAGCTGATTGATCGCTATTTATTTCCTCAACTCTCTCGCCATCAGAAACAAACTCTATTTTCTCTACTGGTACCATATCCCCAATCATAACAGTTGGCCGGCGTGTCTGCTCATCTCGAGCGGGGGATACATCAACAACATAAAACGTATTCTCTTGGTCATACCCTCCATTAGTAAGCAATTTATTAGCATTATCATAGGCAAGAAAAGCTCTCATACTATTAATAGGTTCGTATACTGTGTATACACCTGCTGGACTAACCTTTCTTAGCTTAAAATCAGATATATCTTTGTACCAAAAACTCTTGCACTCATCAAAGAACATACAAATGACGTCATCTCGCGTGAACGCTGGAGTCTTATCAGAGTTCTCTCGCAGTTTATCATCCCACGCTCTCACTCCAAGGCCACTAATTGGGTTATACCACGCATATACACCTTCATCAAAATAACTGGTGATGATATCGCTACTCTCTGTGACAATCACCTCGCGAACCGCATCACCCAAGCACCCCAGCATGATCCCCTTGCCAGTTCTATCAACAATCTCTGCGTTATTACTCATAGACGGCTCCTCAAAGTCCATCCGTGGGCAGACCAGCAGCAGCTTATCACCAATCGGCTGAATGTAGCAAAAATTAATAAAATGCCGGCCAAGGTCAAGGTGTATTACCTGTTTAACCGCCTCTTTCTCCCAATCAATGACAAATTCAAGAACCGAAAAGACACTGTCTACCTTGATTTCTGCAAAACAAGCCCACCCATCTCTCATTGGAATATTGCTCGAGAGCAAAACATAGAGATGATTATCATAGCCAAGCTGCATGCTACATATTTCTGTTGTCTTATGCCCGTACTCTTTGAGTATCTCGCGCAGATTCGCTACGCGCGTTATATCAATCTGCGTCGTGGGGAGCTCATCTAGCACGCTACTTTCGTCTTTCAAGTCGTCATTCTCAGTCATTTCTTCTCCTCTCTTAAACAAATTTCTACCAGCTCTGGAAATGCTCGTGTCTGCATCGCACTGAAGGTGAAGTGGCCATAGTCGACAAATCGATGGTAGCGCAGCTGGGGTAGCTCACAGCGGAGCTTTGCCGTGGAGCTTTGCAGGTGTGGGTAGTCATTAGTAGAATAGAGCACATCAATGCCGTGCATTGCTTTGCGGTCTATCTGGCGGTCGAGTGCAAAGCGAAAGAAATCTCCTGCCTCTCCCTCAATATCCAGCCACGGTGCCACCAGTACGACCCGGCCAACCCGGCAATTTCCCTCACTCAGCCAGCGAAGCAAAAAACCTCCACCACAGCTATGGCCCACTAGCAGCGTACGCTCATCCACTGGCAGATGGGCAAACTCTTGGCACCATGCCTCGTAGCGTGGCTCGTATGGGCGAGGCATCTCGGGTGTTTGCGTTAGTATCCCACGTATCAAGAATTGTTGCTGGAGCCAAGGCAGCCAATGTGAGTTGCTTGGGCTGTCACCCTGGATATTATAGTACTCGTCATAGTCTGGTCGTCCATGGAGGATGATTGCCCGAGTAAGCGGAGTGTCGTTTCTGTAGTGGTTTTCGATATCCATGCTTTATTTTTACTCCTCTGATGTAGCCTCTAGACTCGTTGCCTTGGTCTTTTTCTACCCCTATTTTATGACTCGCGCGATATTTGCCCTAGTTCTTCCATTAACAGTGCAAAATAGAGTGGCCGATGCGGCACAAGCATCGCATCTTCTGGCTGCTCGACCATCTGACGGAATGTGTCATACGGCACCCAGCGCAGTGCCACCGCTTCACCATCAACCATATCGAGCGGCTCATCGTGATATTCATAAGTATAAACAAAGTGAAACTCGCTATATGCTGATTTGCGCTTTGGTAAACTCCCAATGAACTTCACTCGAGAAGTATCAAGCGTCATACCAATTTCTTCTTGAGCCTCACGCAGTGCCGCATCGAGCGGTGTTTCACCAAGGCTCACGTGCCCTGCTGCCGAAATATCCCAATAGCCTGGCCAGTTTTTGACCTGGTCAGCTCGGCGCTGAAGCAATATGTCACATCCACCATCGCTACTACGCCGCCACAACCAAACATGTGCTGCCGCAACAATAGTATCCTTGGTCAAATCTTTGCGGGTAAGGCCTTCGCCCTGTTTTGGCACTCCATTTGGGCGATAACTCTGCCATAGATCATTATGCATCACTTACTCCTGTGTGTTGTTCTTTATATCAGTTACTACTTTTCGCATGTGCTGCGCTAGGCGAGTCAGCTCAGCCGTCAATTTACGCCGACTTACGCCTTTGCTGAGCTGACGATTTTCCACCCACCACCGCGCAAACGCTTCGTCATTAACATATGTTTTCTGCTGGAGCTTACTCAGCACTCGCGACGCCACCCGCTCTGAATAGACCACAGGATTATCAATACCCGTTTGTTTCTTACGGAGTGTTGGTTGAGTTTTTCGCCATAAGTAGTCTCTCACTTCTTTGACCGAATGTGGCCGCCGCAAACAATATTCAAGCGCCCGCATATATAGCTTGCCAAACTGGCTCTCTTCCTGCAGCTCTTCCAGCTCCCCATCACTCAATTCGCGACCAACCTTAAGATTTAAGTCAGTCACCTGAGCGATGTCCAAACTGAAGCTGTATACGCCATCAATACTGACATTCACTCGATTATTGTTGCGCGCCTGAAGAGAGATGTCAGTGATTTTCATAAAAATATTATAACGCGAAGACGGTGAGCTCGCTACTGGCAGAGGTTACTCGACTACCTCGACCACCTTGCCATGCACGCCGTTGTAGCAAGCAGCAGCACGCGGCTCGGTGATGACCGGTAGTTGCCCTGGAATAGCGCTCGTATTAACGTCGTCAAGCGTACCGGCCTCGACGCAACCAAGCGTGATGTGCGGGCGGAAGCCATCGACATCCAGCCCCGGATGAATACCATCCAGTGCCGCGAGTAATTGCTGGCGCGCCTCAACCATCCAGGCAGTTTTCTGCGTGCGCAGCTCCACCCAAACACAGTTGCCCGCTTTATCTGGCAGGAAATTAACTCCATCAAGCACCAACTTATCGAGGACGGGTAGCGCCGCAGCGGCTGCTTTGAGACGTGGCATATCCTGCTCAGTCACATTAATCAGTGTCACGTGTGGGATAAACTCACCAAAGTCAAGGTTCATTGTTTCTGACAACTCGCGAAGATACGCGTTTTGCTCATCATCAAAGACGAGGCTAACTGACGCCATATGTTTTTCGACTGGATATGCAGTATCTGCTGCGCGCATTAGTTTTCTCCTTCTTTTACGTTATCGCGAACTTTCTGGTCAATTTCCGCCAGAACCTCAGGATTTTCTTTCAGATACAATTTAGTTTTATCGCGGCCTTGACCGATGGTTTCGCCGTTATATTTGTAAAAAGCGCCAGATTTTTCGACGATACCGTGCGTAGCTGCCAGGTCAAGAATATCGCCAGTTTTAGAGATGCCTTCGTTATACATAATGTCGAACTCAGCAACGCGGAAGGGCGGCGCAATCTTGTTCTTTACCACCTTTACCTTTGTGCGGTTACCACGAATGTCATCACCCACTTTGATTTGCCCAATCCGGCGGATATCCACCCGCTGCGAGGCATAGAACTTCAGCGCATTACCACCAGTCGTTGTCTCGGGGTTGCCAAACATCACGCCAATCTTCATGCGGATCTGGTTGATGAAAATGACGGTTGCTTTGCTCTTGTTGATAATCCCCGTTAGCTTGCGCAGTGCTTGGCTCATCAAGCGAGCCTGGAGACCCATGTGTGAATCACCCATGTCGCCGTCAATTTCTGCTTGCGGCGTCAACGCTGCCACCGAGTCCACCACGATGAGATCAACGGCGTTCGACCGCACCAGCGTCTCCGTAATCTCCAACGCTTGCTCACCATTATCTGGCTGCGACACCAAAAGGTTGTCTGTATCGACACCAAGCTTCTTGGCATAGCTAGGGTCGAGCGCATGCTCGGCATCAACAAAGGCCGCCGTGCCACCCTGCTTCTGAATCTCGGCAATGGCATGCAGCGTCAGTGTCGTCTTACCGCTACTCTCTGGCCCATAAATCTCGATAATGCGCCCCTTGGGGTAGCCACCGCCTAGCGCAAGATCGAGGCTCAGCGAGCCAGACGGAATCACCGCTACATCTGCCTGATGGAATTCACCAAGCTTCATAATGGCACCATCACCAAATTGTTTTGTAATCTGATCCATCGCGAGGCCAAGCGCTTTGAGCTTGCCGTCATCTGTGGTTTGTGTCGTATTCGATTGTTTGGTCATACGTCCCCTCTCCTTCAAGAATTTATTATACCAGAATCTCTTGCCGTTGTCCGCGTGGAGATTGGTTTGTATTGATGAAGCCTCGATATCACCGATTTATTTTTATATAACCTCCAGCTCCCATTGCTCTATTGATATAGAGCGCTAAACAGCAACGGGCCTTTTGAAGACATTTTTCGTGATGGACATGCTATAATAACACCATGAAGGCACGTAAAGGATTTACCGTTATTGAGCTCATCGTCGTGATCGCTCTGCTTGCAACGGGCAGCTGGCTCTTTTTCAGTGAGAAAATCGCGACCGAAGCGACGCAGCGTGACAATCAGCGCAAAACTGCCATTAACGCGATGTACTATAGCCTGGAAGAAGTGTATTTTGAGAAAAATAACCACTACCCCAACACGATCGATAGCAAGACACTGCGCTCGGTTGACCCATCGCTCTTTACCGATCCAAATGGCCACAAGCTTGGCAGCGCCCAGTCTAGCTACCACTACAGTGGTACCGACTGCACCACCGACAACCAGTGTAAAGGCTACAAACTCACTGCTAATTTAGAGCGTGAGGCAGACTACACCAAAACCAACCGCAATAATACCTAAGTCTCTATTGGATAGATATGCAAAAACACCGAGCCTTATCTGCTCGGTGTTTTTTATCATCAACGCTGCTCACATTAGTCATTTGCCACTGGCCGGCCGTTCTTGAAGTCCTCTACTGCGTTATTAAGCGTCGCGATTTCTTGCTTGGGGTTGGCTACGAATGAGAAGCGATAGGTCGTCTCGTCACCCTCCGTACTGAGGCGAATTGAGCCATAATTAAACATTGCCTGGAGCACACCACGCTGGTTGTAGCTGGCATCTTCAATATTCATCAGGCTGACCGTTTGCTCAGTGTGTGAAAAAATACTCGTCTGGATCTCCTGGATAACACTCTCATTCGTGAGATAAAACATATTGCGCGTATAAACCCAGACCGACACATAGCCACCAAGAATAAAGGCCAAGATGAGCGCCATACACAGCAACATAAATGACCCAGAAGCAGAAGTTGGCAGGTGGAGGAGATCAAAAATATAGTCGTAATTAAACATCAGTGCCAAGACAATGCTTGTCATCAAGGTCGACATAACAATTGCTGGCAGCATACCAATCGGGTGGCGACGCACCACACTAATGATGTATTCTTGCTCACTCAGGTTGAGATTCGGGAAGGCCATGACTGATTCATCATGGCGGCGACGCACTTCTGATGACATCCGTGGCAGGTTCGCTTCTGGGCGCGGCGCATGGTAGTGGGGAGCGCCTTCTTTGCCGCTCACATCGTAGAGTGTGCTGCTCGCGCGTGGTGCTGTGGGCGGCTCGGCGTAGAGTGGGTTACCATCGACATCATAGGCGACGGGCCGTGGTGGATCATTGCGTTGCAATCGTTGTGAATTCATGGGTATATTGTAGCATATCTTGGGCCCATCACCTCATGCCTCTTACTCCATTGCGCGGCCAAGATGCTGCTGTGCTCGAGGTGTCACCCGTCGGCCTCGCGGCGTCCGCTCAATAAAGCCTATTTGCAGGAGATATGGCTCATAGAAGTCCTCGATCGTCGTTGTCTCATCACCCGTCAGAGCAGCAATTGTCGTCAGACCAACCGGGCTATCGCCATAGGTATCGAGCATCGAGCGCAACAAATTACGGTCGGCTGGGTCGAGGCCAAGCTCGTCGACTTCCAGCAGAGTCAGTGCCTGTGTTGTCGTTGTTACATCAACAATACCATCACCATTCACGTCTGCATAGTCGCGCACCCGCTTGAGCAGGCGATTTGCAATCCGTGGTGTGAGGCGTGCTCTGGTGGAGAGCAATCGCGACGCCTCTGGCTTGATGCGCGTCTCGAGGATAGTTGCTGCCCGCGTGATGATCTGTGCGATCTCATCTGGAGTGTAAAATTCCAAACGATAGATATGCCCAAATCGGTCGCGCAGTGGCGCCGCAAGGCTCCCCGTCCGTGTCGTCGCGCCAATTACCGTAAAGTGCGGTAGGTCGAGCCGCACACTGCGAGCCGCTGGCCCTTTGCCAATGACGATATCGAGCTTGAAGTCCTCCATCGCTGAGTATAAGATCTCTTCCACAGCTCGCCCCAAGCGGTGGATCTCATCGATAAACAACACATCGCCGTCATTGAGGTTAGTCAAGATCGATGCTAAGTCGCCCGCCTTCTCGATCGCCGGGCCACTGGTGACCCGCAAGCCAGCCCCCATCTCGTTGGCAATCACCGCCGCCATCGTCGTCTTGCCGAGGCCAGGTGGGCCATAGAGCAAGACATGGTCGATTGGCTCACCACGTTTCTTGGCTGCCGCAATCGCTAATTGCAAATTCTTCTTCAGCCGCTCCTGCCCCACATACTCCGCAAAGCGCTGTGGCCGCAGCGTCACCTCAATGTGCTGCTCCTCGCTATCATCTGCGTGGCTACTGGTATCAACAATTCGTTCTATCGCCATAGGTTTATTATAGCATTGGTGATGGGGATAGATTGCATAGCAACCTCATCATATGGTTTACTATACTCATGCATACTGTCACACTTGTCATCACGACCCTATCATCCATTGCAACGATCATCGCTGCAATTATTGCACTCATCAAGCCTGATATGATGAGCCGCTCGACTACCATCACTCATGGCGAGCGATTCTACGCAGCAATGTACGCTTCTCGAGCACTGCCACTGGGGTTACTTACAGTAGTTGCTCCCTTTGTGTTTAATGGTTCTGAGCTGCAGTTTGTCTTTGCTGCAGCGAGCTTGGCACAAATTGGCGATGTTGTTATTGGGCTCAAAAAGCAAGAGTGGGGTATGGTAATTGCACCAGCTGTATTGGCTGCTATATACCTTGCAGCGGCATGGCTCCTTGCTTAGGGTAAGTTCTCTTGCACCGCCAGGACAATCTTGCCAAACAGCTCCTCACTCACACGGTGCTCGCCACTCTCTAGATGTCGTGGCCACTTTGGGTCAGGAAATTCCTCCCCCGCAAAGTGTGTACCGTTAGCATAGCGCGGGTAGAGATGCCAGTGTACATGGGTCGATTGCCCAGCCTTGACGGCATTGTTCATCAAGCATTCCCAGTTGCACACGTCTGCACCAAATGCCTGGGTAATTGCGCGCTCCATGCTGCGGATCACCTCGTGGAGTTCGCGCCAATCGGTCTCATCGAGTTCGCTAAGTGATGACTTGTGCTCACGTAGCGTCACAAACCCTTTGCCAAGATATATCTGATTACGATCGAGTACTGCATTCCATCGATCGGTTTGTAAAACCACCGCTGGGTCATCAATTGTTTGTTCTGCCACAAATGGGCAGATGTCACAGTTTTTCATTTTTATTACCTCCTCTCGTTTTATTATAAGCGAGGAGATAGTTGTTGTCATTGTTCTATTTACAAACTAAGCTTAGCTGGGCCACACCATGGGTTGCTCATTTCCATAATGCGCTTAAGGTGAGATTTAAGAGTATCCAATCGTTTTTTGATTTCGTCCTCAGCAATACCAAGTGATTGAAAGTCATTCTCCAATGACTCCATATATTTTGGCAAGAAATCTGCCTCAAACTGCTGGAATTTCTCCCACGGCATTTTTGGGTGCTCCTCATCGTGAAATGCCTCAGCACCGCGCCAGAATGTCTCCCAATCAGCTGTCATATAGGCCATATCAGCGTGATGGAGTAGCTTCGCCTCGGGTGTGTCACGTTGCTGGAGTGAGGGTGTCATAATTGTACCTCTAATAGCCCGATCGAGGAGAGCAATCTCGTAATCAGTCAGGTCAATATCATTGCTCTTGATATCTTCCTTCATGAGTGCTATTGCATATTCTTCCTTCGTCGGATATGCCTGAGCCTCATCATCGTCAAAACCAGCATCATGCCAGGCCGCTGCTAAGACAAGGAGCTCTTCGTGCCATGGATTTATAGCACGCCGATAGCCATCACCGGGCAAAAGCTTCACAAGCTCACCAACTGCTTGCATCACATCTGCCATATGCCCAGGATGATGGTAAGGTAGCTCAGGATAGCGCTTACAGGCACGTTCCACCGACCCTTCAAAGGCTCTTGTATAATGCTCCTTTGACTGGCTAATCGATTCAGGTGCAGAGTTAGGAAATTTATCAAACATAGATGTCCTATTATATGGATAACTCTATCAGTTGTCAACAGAGGTGCCTATGTGCCTCAGCTGTGCTGATTATAACCGACGAACTTGCTTGCCAGTCGGCTTACCAACTCCACGCAGATGCGGTACTGTTGTAGCTGCAACAACGCCAGTCGCTATACCACCTGCAAGGCGCGTTCGCCCTGAATTACCACGTGCCGCTACAACAGCAAAAGCCGCCGTAGCGATATTAGCGGCTCGCTTGTAGCGCCCACCCTTGGTCACCTCACCAGTTTTTGCCAGGTGGTAGGCATTGGCTGCGCCAGTTGCTGCCTGCCCAAGGGCAACGGCAGCAATCCCCGCTCGCGCCTCGGGGTAGCGCTTGCCTAGCTCATACATCACACGCACCACAGCGGCTGTATCTACCACGCCGTCAGTCACACGGCGCAGTGGCGTATCGTCAAGAATTTGCCCATCAGCAACATCAGCCACCATAAAAGCTGCAAGCGCAGGCCCAATCGGCTTGCCGTCACGCGCCTGCCGTGCAATGTACTCTACGCCACTATAGCGCAGGGCCGTTAGTCCCACACTCGCCACTTCTCTTAGGCGAGATATATGCTGCACATTCGGTCTCTCCAAATTTTTCTGCTCAGGATTTTTCACACTATGTGCTCGTATCTCATATTTTTTGCAGTATTCCTAATCAATGATCAAGGTCAGCGATAATTTCATCTACCGAGTCGCACAAGCGAATTGAGGGGTGGAAATAAAAGATTGTTGCATGCTTGCGTTGACCCAATAGATAAATTCGTGGTGAGCCAGTAGTCGTATTGAGTGCAAGCGCTCCACCCAGCTCGACATACATACCCTTACCTGCTTTTTCATTATCGGTGCAGATAACGTAGACGTCACTCTCGACCACACCATTCATATCATTTGTGGCACGGCGTGCTGACTCTGCTGCTTGATCGAACTTCGTCTGCTGGCCAACCAACATTTTGCTTCCGCCTTCGTTGCGTGTCCAATCATGAGTGATCTCATGTCCAGCCGCCATCAGCGCTGCCTGCACTCGCTGCACTACAGGAATATCACCAATCTGCCCTGATACAAATATTTTTGCCATCCCATCTCCTCTCTTTATATTGTTATTGCTTCAACGCCATTGTCACTCGCTGCGCTGTGGGTAAACTCGTATCGACATGAGCAAGTGCTTTGGTGGCATCTGCCAACGTATAGCCCAGCGCAACCAACGCTTCGAGCGCTTCGTCGTTTGTATCAAGCTCTGCCTGCACAGGCGCGTCGTGAGCAGCATAGTATGTCGGCACGCCCACCTTATCTCGCAGGTCTACCACCACACGCTCAGCAGTCTTTTTGCCTACCCCACTGGCTTTTTGGATAAAGACCGCATCGGCATTGGCTAGGGCATTACGCACCTGCTCAGCCTCACCAAGACTGAGAATAGCCAGTGCCGCCTTGGGACCTACGCCTTGCACTGTGATGAGCAACTCAAACAGTTTCTTGGCTGCCCGTGACGAAAAGCCAAACAGCTCCTGAGCTTGCTCTCGGATATGGTGGTATGTATAGAGCTTGACTGCCTCACCAAGCTGCATCGCATCATAATCATGCGCTGCGACCGCTATCTCATAGCCAACCCCTTGCACATCAATGATGACACTACCCGCAAATTTCTCATCAACTTGGCCAGCAATATGAGCAATCATCCGCGCCTCCTCGAAGTACTAAAAGTTAGTCCTGAAGAAGTTGTTGTTATTGCCACCAGTATTGTTCTGACTATTCTGCCCAGAACTGTCGTCGTCGCCCGTACCACCAGTACCAGAACTATCACCACTCGTACCACCAGTATTGCCACTGTTGCCGGTATTATTGCGGCGGCGAGTATTACCGTTAATGGTCGAGCTATTATCACTGTCGTCGCTTGTACTGCCAGAGCTTCCCCTACTACTTGACGACCGGCAGCTTGCGATGTTCTTTGAGTAACGGCTACTATCAAAGTCTTTTTCGTCGATGGTAATGATGCGCTTTTGCTCGACGTCACAGACACGGATTTGTTGCTTGGTCGTAGAGCAGTCTGAACTGTTCTTTGAGTACTTCGTGCTGTCGAAGTCATCTTCGTAGATAGACTCCATCTTTTTATCACTGAGGTTACAGACCTCGATCTTGGTGCGCACAACATTACACTGCTTGGTTGGCAATGCACCAGTTAGGAAGTATTCTTTGTACGTCCCCTTGGCATTCTCAGTAGTAGCCAGGCCACCGTCGCTCGTACAGACCGAGCGCTGTACAACACCACTTGGCACAGGGAATTGAGTATTCGACTGGCCTGCTAAGAGTTTCGTCATTGTGTTGCGCCAGATTGGTCCTGCCATGTCTGAGCCACCATTTTTCATTGGTGTATTGTCATTATTACCAACCCAAACGCCAACGGCATACTCTGGGTTATAGCCAATCGTCCACGCATCTTTGTTATCATTCGTCGTCCCCGTTTTGACAGCCGCAGTGTGGCCAGGCACCGTGAGGGTTGAACCAAATACGCTCGCTCGTGCCGAGTTGTCCGATAGAATGTTTGAGATCAAGTAGGCCCCGCCTTCGCTAATTGCCCGCTTACTTGTTGCGTTGGGCCAACTAACTTTCTTGTTGTATTTGTCATTAACCTGCTCAATGAGCCCCAGCTCAAATTGCTGCCCTTGGTTTCCAAATGCTGCATAGGCATTAGTCATTTGCGTTAGCGATGCCTCACCCGAGCCAAGTGCGAGAGACAAACCATTCTTCTCACCTGTTGCTTGAGTAATCGACGAGATACCAAGATTGTTAGCCGTTTGAACCGACTTACTAATACCAAACTTTTTCATGATCTCCACGCTCGGGATATTGAGCGACCAGCTAATTGCTCGACGTGTCGTTACACTCCCGTGCCAACGTTTGTCAGCGTTGAGCGGCTGGTAGCCACCGCCAAAGTCAGTTGGCTTATCTTGGAAAATTGTCGCTGGTGTAATAACCCCCTCGGCTAGTGCCCCGGCATAGTAGATCGGCTTGAAGCTACTGCCTGGTTGGCGCGGCGTTGTGGCCATATTGACATTACCCCACTGTGGGTTGTTGTAGTCGGCACTGCCCACTAGTGCGCGCACCCGGCCTGTCTTAACGTCTATCACAACACCACTTGCATTCGTCCCACCACGGTTATTGAGGTATGGAATCTGCTTGGAGACGTTATCGATCAGCATCTGCTGAGTATCCATATTAAGTGTTGTTTTCACCTGGTAGCCTGAGCGCATTAACTTATCATACGCATTTTTATCTTCCGCACTGTATAGTTTCTGTTTGAGTTGGTTTATAACCATCTGGGCAAAGTGTGGCGCAATCGACTTAACGGTATTTGCCGTCGATGCATACGAGAGCTGCTGCGCATACGCTGCGTCTTTTTGCTCATTAGTGATAGCACCCACGTCAACCATGCGGCCGAGCACTGTCTTTTGGCGCTGCTTAGCCAATTCTGGACTACCACTGATTGGCGAGTAAGCGGTTGGGGCTGGCAGCACACCAACAAGCATAGCGCTCTCAGCCAACGTGAGGTCCTTTGGTGCTTTACCAAAGTAAATCTTGGCTGCCTCCTCGATACCAAATGAGTCTTCACCATAGTACACAGAGTTGAGATACATCTCGAGGATTTGGTCCTTCGTATAATTCTGCTCGATCGCTAGTGCCACAAACAGCTCTTGGTACTTACGCATAAAAGTCTGCTCGCTTGTGAGAACAGTATTCTTGGCGAGCTGCTGCGTAATGGTCGAGCCGCCGCCATGGCGCTGGAAGGCTGCCCGGAAGATACCGATTAGACTGAACCCAGGGTGTTTATAGAAGTCTTTGTCCTCACTAGCCAGGAGTGCATTCTTCATACTGTCAGAGATGTCAGCCAGCTTCACCATATTGCGGTGCTGGGCTCGCCCCACACTATAGAGTGGCTTGTTGTTGACATCATTGAGCACGATACCAGTGTTGTTGCGGTTCATCAGCCGCTCTTGGTCGGAGATATCACGTGCATAATATAGGTATGTCAAGATCGGCACAATCAACAAAAACAGCAAAAATGGCGTCAGGATTACCATCGCCTTCTTCTTTTTGCTCATATTCCAAAACCACAAGAAATGTTTATGCTCGCGTCTTCGACGCGGTGGTTTCGACTGGCGAACCTCTCCAAAGTTGGCATATCTGCCCATTCGGGCTGGTTGTTGTCTTCCTCGCGGTAGTTGCATAATTTAATTATACCATCGTTCTGGTGCAATGTGCTGAAAACACCAATCTTAGCGCTTTTCTCTTTCTCATGTCTGATAGAGTACAAGCGTAAGCCTTTTTACAATCTGGTTTCTGACTTTGTCAGTGTAGCTGCGTCCAGCAGCAGCTCACTAGCTCTGCCGCGTCATAAACGCTGCCATAATCGCTGCCGCGAGAGCATCTGCACAGTCGTCTGGCTTGGGCACCATCTGAAGGCCTAGTTGGAGCCGCACCATCTCCTGCACTTGCTTTTTATCTGCTTTGCCATAGCCAGTGATTGTCTGCTTGATCTGGAGTGGTGTATATTCCTCAATCTGCAGTCCTGCCCGCTGGCCAGTCAGTAGCGCTACGCCACGTGCTTCGGCTACGCTCATAGCGGTAGTTATATTGCGGGCAAAGAAGAGCTTCTCGATCGCCATCATTGTGGGCTGTGTCTCTGCAATAATACTCGTAAGACCATCGAATATCTCACCAAGGCGCTCTGGTATTGGCGTATGCGCTGGCGTTGTAATGACACCGGCCGTGACAAGTCGCGTTGCGCCACCATGAGCGTCAATGACGCCAAAGCCAAGGATGCCAGTGCCCGGATCTATACCAATGATTCGCATGGTGCTAGTATAGCTGAATCTGAGGGCTTATGCTATATACCGCTATGGTATAGCTAATGAGACTCTAACCTTTGCGCACCATCCGGCGCAGCCACTGGCCAATCTCACTACGCCACTCCCAGCCAGCATAGCCCACCGCCACGATAGCTACCCCACCAATCATCCACCAGACGATCTCTGTCTGTCCATTATTACTCCCCGGCTCAACAGCGTAGCCTGCGGCTGGTGCTTTACTATTCCTGCTCGTCGATTTGCGGCAGCGATTGGTCGATGGATTGCGCTCCCAGCCTGGCTTGCAGGGCGTCAACTGGCGACTATTTGCTGCGCCAAGCTTTTTGCAGCGGCCAGTCGCTGGGTTGCGATAGTACCCTGCTTTACATATAGCAGCTGGTGCCTTACCGCCAGCGAGCGCTCGGCAGCGCCCTGTGGCAGGGTTGCGATACTGCCCCGCCTTGCACACGGCCAATTGCTGGCCAGTGGCAGATACTGCACGGCAACGGCCCGTTGCGGGGTTACGCTCTTGGCCAGGTTTGCAGATAGTTAGCTTTTGAGTATGAGAAGTGCTACGCGCTACCTTTGCATTGCCGGCTGTTTGTTTTGACTGTTTCTCACCACTGTTGATTTTCCGACAACGATTTGTTGCTGGGTTGCGTTCTTGGCCAGCGGGGCATGGTTTGCCCGATGGCTGATGGGGTGAGGCTAGTGCATCAGTGATGATATTATCGGCTTGGTCGGGGCTTGGCGTTGTCCATTGCCATGTGCCAGTTTGCGAATTATATGCCCAAGACTTGCCCTGGTGCGCAGCCTGCCCTGCACCGCTATATGTATCAATGTGCGGCGAAAAGCTCACTAGGCCATGCTGATCCTCAAACCACAGTGTACCACTGCGCAGCACCGCAAGCTCCGCACCATTTGCCTGGGCACGAATCGTCAGCACCTGGCCTGGTGCAATAGTCCCCGCAAGAGACGAGGTATTTCGCACCGTACTATTGCTACCAGGTGTACCACTACGCAAACGGTAGGCAGCAAGGTCGATTGGCTGGTCGCCAGTATTCTTGACTTTGACATATTTTTGACAATTGCCTGGTGCTGCGTCGCAGGTGTGTGGATAAGGCAAGACCTCGAGAATTTGCAATGATGGCTCACCTGGCGTCTCGTACGGCGCAGTTACTTCGGCTTCGCCAGCTCGTGCTCGAAAATCCTTAGCAAATACCCCGGTTCGTGCCGCTGCCGTCCAGCGCGCACGCTCCCAGACGAGTGCACCTGCAAGCTCATCCACGGCTGCGCTTGCTCTGTCAACAGTCGTACCCGATCGCTCCAGCGCCACATCATACCGCGTGACTTGCTCACCATCTGGTACACTTGGGCAACCCTGGAGTTGTGCGCCATCTGCCGGGGCCACTGCTGGATGGTAGTAACGCACCGAGGACTGGGGCGGTGCATATCCCTGTAGATTGACGCGGCACGTGTAGTCGGTGTGGTTTGTGCTAACACTGACAACAAGCGCGACATCACTAAGCGGTGCAAACTGACGCGTAGTATTATGCAGCTCAACTGCACTCACCGCACGCCGATCTGTTGTGTGGAGTGCCCCAATCATCAATGCATCGTGTTCAGTATGAGCAGCAAGGTGCACTACAGGCTGTGCTGCTGGAAACTTGCTGCTAGTAGTATCATCACGCACCACTGCCCACTCAAATAAAAAATCGCCTATGGCGGCGACTGGGGTGGCAAAATAAGCAGTGGAAGAATCAGCACCAAGCGCAGAAGCTCCGGCTATTCCTGGTATCATCATGGTTACGGCAAGCCCATAGGCAATAATTCGCCGGGCATAATTCCGCATAGTTTGCATTTTGTTTTTCCTCCTCGCCACGATTATGCGCAAAGCAACCCTCTCGGTCAAGCACAAGCACATTGTTTTGTTGATCGCGCAAACTAATACGGTGGTCGGATTTTGTTCTCTACCGCACAATAGTAGCGAGAAATAAAAATCAAGATTTTATATGCAGGTCTTCAAGCTTTCAAACAGATACAACAAAAAACAGGCTATCTCGCCTGCTAATTGATCAATGGAGGGCCCAGTGAGGCTCGAACTCACGACACCCTGCTTAAAAGGCAGGTGCTCTAACCTGCTGAGCTATGGGCCCGTAGACTCTGCGAGTATAGCACTGGTCGCGGTGGACTGTCAAGCGGAGGAAGCGCTGGATTCATCATCACTCTTCCAAAATTCTACTATCTATAGCAAAAATCACCTTTCTCCTCTGTAAGAGACTCTCCCTTACCACCTCACCTGGTAAATATATAAAATCTCTTGCTGAACGCAAAAGATTCAATAATTTCACCACGAGAAAACAAATACATAAAATTCCATCTCTCTTGGTACACTCTACAGAAAACAGAGCAAGCAGCATGAAACTGACAGAAAGTCCGCGATTCAGATGCAATAAATTGACGCACCAGCAATGCAATGGTTTAATGATAACCAATGACGTGGTGGCAACGGCGAATTCACCCAACGTGGCAGCTCACACTGTGCTGCGGTGGCATCGTTGGTGGAGTGGCACTCGCCCAGTGGTGGCCGTACGCTGCGTGGTGGTGGCTTGTTGTAGCTGGCGGCGGCATTGCCTGTGCACTGCATCAAAGCCGGCAGTGGTGCCTTATTATCATATTAATTGCTGGGCTTATGGTTGGCCTGGTACGCGGTGGGAGTGACCAGCAGCAACAGCGCTCCTATGCGGCATCGTTTGGGCACGTAGCGACTATCACTGGGCAGGTGCAGGACGACCCTGATACAAATCAACGTAATCAACTCGTCGTGAGGCTCGGCGCTATTCGCCTCAATGGCCGCTCACTGCCCGGCACAGTATGGGTAAGTCTGCACGGCAACCCTGCAGTCCACCGCAGCGATTGGCTGGTTGTGCGAGGCAAGCTCAAGCCTGGCTTTGGCAACTTTGCTGCTGTCATACAGCGTGCTCATGTGGAGCGTATTATCCAGCCACAGCCTGGCGATGTTGCTCTGCAAGTGCGCGATTGGTTTGCCGAGCATATTCGCCACGCAATTCACGAGCCAGCGGCTAGCCTTGGCAGTGGCTACGTCCTTGGCCAAAAGCGCGCCCTACCACACGACATCCAAGAAGCAATGCGTACTACTGGCCTCACTCATATCGTTGTGGCGAGTGGATACAACCTCACGATCCTCGTCCGCCTCGCTCGGCGCTTGTTTGCTAAGGTGTCGCGCTATCTTGCGGTACTTACCAGTGCAAGTCTCGTCCTTGGCTTTGTCGCTATTACTGGGCTCAGCCCAAGCATGACGCGCGCTGGCCTTGTGGCTGGGCTTAGCATTTGGGCTTGGGCATATGGTCGTGCGTTTCACCCCATTACACTACTGGCAGTAGCAAGTGCCGCCACAGTACTATGGAACCCAAGCTATGTTTGGGGAGATATTGGCTGGCAGCTAAGCTTTGCGTCCTTCGCTGGAGTGATGATTCTTGCACCGCTGTTGCAGCGCTATTTCTTCGGCTCAGCAGAGCCATCGATCGGCCGCCAAGTCTTGGGCGAGACAGTCTCTGCACAGCTTGCTACGCTACCGATTAGCCTCGCAGTATTTGGGCAATTATCGCTTGTGGCGCTACCAGCCAATCTACTCATTGTGCCGTGGGTGCCGCTGGCGATGCTTCTCACGTGCATTGCTGGGGTTGGGGCGCTTGTTTGGCCAGCAGCGGCGACAGTGTTTGGCGCACCAGCACAATGGTTGCTTGATGCAATGCTGTGGGTTGTCCAGCAATGTGCCGCCTTTCCCTGGGCGCAGCTCGATTTTGCGCTGCCATGGTGGGGTGTGGCGCTGTGGTATGGCGGGCTCATTGGCCTCTGCTGGTGGCTCGGGCGAGCAACTGGCTACTCGCTGCGCGATGCCTCGCTCGTAGAATAACAACTACCCAATATGCTACAATGAGTGAAAGATAGAACAATCAAGGAGAACCTATGTCTGGACACAGTAAATGGGCCACGACCCATCGCCAAAAGGCCGTGGTTGATGCAAAGCGCGGCGCAGCCTTTACCAAGCTTGGCAATATGATTGCCATCGCAGCCCGTGGCGGCACCGATCCAACAACCAACTCAAGTCTCGCATTGGCCATCGAGAAGGCTCGGGCAGCCAATATGCCCAACGCTAACATCCAGCGAGCAATTGATCGCATCAACGATAAAAATGCTGCCGCACTCGAAGAGGCAGTCTATGAGGGCTACGGCCCAGGTGGTGTCGGCATCATTATCGAGACAGCAACCGATAACAAGAACCGCACCTACCCAGAGGTTCGCACTGCTCTCACCAAGAATGGTGGCACCATGGCAGATAGCGGCAGTGTGATGTTTCAGTTTGCGCGCAAGGGTGTGATCCGCGTAGCAGCCAGTGGTGAAGAAGCGCTCCTTACTGTGCTTGATGCTGGAGCTGAGGATGCAACAGAAGAAGATGGTGGCCTCACTATCTACACCGACAAAAAGGAGCTCGCCAAAGTTCGCGAAGCTTTGCTCGCAGCTGGCATGACTGTTGAAGATGCAGAGCTCCAGTATGTGCCTAACAACACCGTTGCCATTGAGGACGACGAAACCGCTCGCAAGCTTACCAAAATTATCGACGCACTTGAAGCACTCGATGATGTGACAAACGTTGCAACGAACGCCGCGTAATACCCACTAGAGTTATACGCGAATCACAACACTAAAATGACCCTCTATTATGAGGGTCATTTTGCTAAGCACATCAACGTATATATTCTTGTAAAACCACACTTATCAAGTGACACGCGCAAGAAGTATATCTATCACTTTCACTTTTTCTTGTGTGGTTTTGCGCCCTTTGTGCGAGCCACGAGCGTGTCAACAAGGGCACATGCAAACCCCATCGTTACAACCGCTGCATGAGACCCATCCAGCGCTGCCATAACCGTCTTGCTTGTCTCATCAACTGGTGGTACGAGACTACTCAGCGCGCCAAACAACACATACACTGCCACAACACCAAAGATCAGTGAGCCACCAATACGCCACCAGCGCTGGCTCACCACTGAGCCACAGCACACCAGTACCACAGCTGGTAACACTGTCAGCACAATCGTCACCACCGCAAGCAAAGCAGATCGGTCAATGCCTATGCCAACCCCAGCAGCATACGGCACGACATCTGCCGCCCACAGCTGTGTCATTACCATACCAACCGCCAGACCCATTACTGGTAGCCCAAAATGCCGCTTCGCTACATACACCAAACCAGCCAAAACCATAGCCGTACCAACAAGCAATCCAAGCAACATCATGCCATCATTATACCATGACACCGATTTAACATAAGCGTTATGAGAGACGCCACAATGCTTTTGAGTATTTATGCTCCAACGCGGTCCTTCTTGTGCTGCCGCTTCGCATTGCGCTCGATGTATTCGATGATAGGCTTGGCCACATTGCGCCGCGTAATTTTCTCTATCCCAAAGCCTGGGCTCGCATTGACCTCAAGCACCAACGGCCCACGACTCGAGCGCATAAAGTCAACACCCGCCACCGTCAAGCCCATCGCCTTAGCTGCCCGCAAACACATACGACGCTCGGTATCCGTCAAGCGAATCGGCGTTCCTTCGCCTCCCTTATGGAGGTTGGATCGAAAGTCGTCATCTAGGCTCTGGCGCTTCATACTCGCCACTACACGACTCCCCACCACGAAGGCGCGGATGTCTACTCCAGCTGACTCACGAATAAATTCTTGCAACAGGATGTTTGTCCCATCCTCGTTGGTGAGATACAACGCCTGGAGCACTGACTTTGCCGCCTTCTTCGTCTCCGCTAGCACCACACCATTGCCATGAGTACCACGAGCGAGCTTGATGATGACTGGCGTACCACCAAGTTCGTTAAGGAGATCGTCTATATCGGCTGAGTTACGGCTAAACACTGTCTTGGGAATAGCTACTCCACCTCGGGCTAGCAGCTGTGTCGAACGCAGTTTATCGCGCGCCCGGGTAATCGCAATCGAGCGATTAACAAAAAGCGTGCGTGGATACGCCATTTCTAACTGGCGTGCCACTGCTGTGCCGTAGCGAGTCATGTAGCTTGCAATGCGCGGAATTATTGCATCATACTGATCGATTGCTTCACTATCATACATCACCGTTGGGTTCTTCTCATCAATCGTCACATAGCATTTGCGGTATTTAATCACTCTCACACTATGTCCACGCCTCTCTGCCTCTTCCTTGAGACGAAGCGTTGAGTAGTTCACATTGCCATTACTGAGTATTGCGATTTTCACTCCATACCTCGTACTATTATTTTATCGATTTTGCTTATTATATGCTCTCTGTCTCTATTGTAGTCCATTTTGGCGTAGTTCTTTACGATTACTACTTTCGGCCTTCTTATCAATATCACCCTCTGCAACATGAACGATGAATTTATTACGCAAAATATTTCTTCCAATCAGCATTGGGTAGATCTGCCCCGATCTGTCTGCTAGTGTAACTTTTGCTTTCACTCGCCTTCCTGCCAAACTTACATTAATGACAACCTGATACCGCAGTTCCTCATAACCATTCGAACTCCGAACAGAACGCATGGAATACTCAGAAAAATGCAACTCCTCACCAGTATACACTGGGGAGCCTTCACCAAATAGTTTGCAATAGAGGCCTGTCTTATCAACCCGAATATCGCTTGCCCATATAGACGAGACTGTTGCCCCTGTATCTATCCGAGCTTTAAATTTTTCGTTAACAAGATCAGGCAAAGCAACCTTTTCAACTCGGCCAATCATAACTATCTTTTTGCCGATAGGATGCGCCGTTTTTTCAATAGCATGAAATAGTTTTCGCGCAACATTCCGAGGTTTGCCTTCTGTTGGAAATTGGTGCATTCGTATCCCTGGAGACGCCTTCACTCTTACGACATAGCTATCATTTCCATCGCCACTAATGTTATCCGTTACAATATCAATACCAGCAATACCAAGAAAACATGCTGATGCTGCTTGAATTGCTATAGTTTTGAGTTCATCAGACACATAACTCGTGACATCAACTGCTTCACCTCCCCTGCTCAGATTCAATGTATCTAAAACCTCAACAACAGAGCCTTTCTCGGGAACGTATTGCAAAAAGTTAGTACCTTTATGTCTCAACACATCTTCAATATTTATTTTTGCTACCAAACTAGCGTGTCTGTTGCCATGCTTTGAGCAATTATTATTTTTTTTACTTATCAAGGTTCGTATTGTTGACACTCCATCTCCAACAATATATGGTGGTCGACGATATGCTACTGCAATGACTTTTTTATTTAGCACCAAGAAGCGATATTCTTGCCCAAAAACCATCTGCTGAACAATCACCTCAGGTTGTCCACCACTATTCTGATATACATGGTGTATTGCACGAAGCAAACCTTCTTCATCACCAGCGTTAACAAGAACATTATTACTGTAGTTTGCTGTAGCAGATTTGACAACAAGACGCTCATAGGACTCTAACATTTTTCGAAGTGTATCGTCAATTACCACGTCTTCGGGTCTATTTATTTTTAATGGACATGTATCTGGTATTTGTATATGCGATTGGTGTAATATGTTATTCGTCCAGATCTTGTCCTCATTCACCTGAACTGCATATGAAGGGTTTAGTGCAGTATTAAGATTATAAAAGTAAAGCTCTTTGCCGTCCTTTTCACAGCGCACCACATGTGATGTTGCTAAACGACCTGGAACTGTTGTGACCTGGTACCCTTTTCGGAGTGCCTCCTTCATTAGTAATCGAGAGGTAATGCTATACCGTGACAGGTCTGCTTTTTTGATATTATTATTGCTTTCTTGCTCCATATTCATAGCGATACATTTATTTACTTCGAACTATTTTCAATTATATCAATAATATTTCTTGATTCTCTCATAAGCACACCCTCCTCATCCATAACACGAAAATTAGTAAATATAGACGCTAATCGAGACCCTGGTTCAATAGACCTCTCGCTCCTTGTATAATCCTGTACAAAAACCTGTTTTGCAGAAGAAGACCTATCGAATGACATTATATCGCCTATGATTTGCATCTTTTCATTATATAATCCCGACCGAGGGCTGTCAGCAACACCTGTCTCGCTGTCTCGTTGATGGAGAACCATCAGCGCGCAATCATTATAGTCATTACTGTATGAGCTGTCTTCAATAGTATAATCAGCATTCGTTAGTTCTAAGATATGAAGAAGATAGAAGGGGATATGCTTCTTTGCATTATAGCTCATTGTAAGAAGCGGTGTTGCACCCGTAATGCGTGCATTAACTTCGATAGTATACACTGCATCATCCGTCACCAAAGAATCAACACCAAAAATACCACGATACCCTCTGTCGTATAATTCCTGGCCTATGACGCGCGCATTTTTCGTTAGTTGACTACTCTGCCATGCGTGTTGATCATCTGCTAATATTTCAATACCACAAAACTTCTCAGTACCAGGAATGCTTGTATTTGATAAATTCGGGTCTGCAATAATCTGCCGCTGCACTGGCCCTATGAAGACCCCGTAGCGCGTTACAACGCCCTGCACCGACCAATCACGGCCATCAGCAATATAGTCTGATACGACTACTTCACCAACCAAACCATTGCTATTTTGCATCGTGTTTATTGCAGAACAAAATGACTCAAAGCTATCGACAATAAACGACCCCTTCCCTCCACCAAGTGCAGCATCTTGCAAAACAATCTTACTGCGTCCATCACAGAGATTAGAAAAATATTCCTCATCCAATAACATTTCTCGCCAAGGGTATATTTTATGTGATGGAATGTTGCAAAGACGCTCTGCAAAAATACACCGAAACCACGATTTATTCTCAAACTTCTGAGCCAACGCGTGCATATCGTTGCTAGGCAAAAAATGCAAACTGCTTTGTTTTAATCGCTCAGGAATTACAAAAGGTTTATACGTAAAAATATGATACTCGGGCAAATGAGTTATTACCATATCTTGGAATATTGAGTCTTGCAAAAGAGCCTGTGTAGTCAGTTCACCTGTATAAGGTCTCTCGCACTGATCGCGCACATAAGCGAGACTATCCATGTGCTCTACATTCTGACTGCACATATTCCAGCCAGCTAATGAAGCAATTTTGTAATTATCAAACCACTGCTCAGGTCCAATTCTTGCCCATGGTTGTATACTAACGCCTGCTATCTTTAAACTTTTATCGTATTGAACTTTCATTGCTTGTATTTAGTCTACGTACTATGTGATTCAAGTATGACTCTCTGGTGCTTCTTTGAGGTATTAATTTTACCAGCCAGCAATAAACTCAGCTGCAAATCATCACCACAAATTTTCTCTAGATACTCCCATACTTCTTTCGACCCATTGTAATAGCAGAGATCCTTAAAGAGTGGCAGATCATCAGTACCCCGGTAGATACGCATTGTTGTGTTTGCTGCCCATTGCTTGGCTTTGTCAATCTGTGCTTGTGTTGGTGTTTGATCAGGCTTGAGGCTCTCGAGAAGTTTGAGACGCCACTTCACATCATAAGCACCTTTGAAATCCTTGTTGTCAAAATAGGCAAGCCCAGCAGTAATATAGTGATCTATACCAGCTTCTTGATATTCTCCTTCAAGGGCGTGTTCCATTGCTTTCCCAAGCCCTTCTTGTGTATCATTAAAACCAGCTAAGCCCTGTGCGAGCGGCTCAAGGTTTGTTGAACCACCAGTCATTCGCGTTAAGACATGCACGCCTATTTCGTGCACAACTAGCCGTTTTACTTCATTAACAGACATAGCTTCTCGGTCTTGGGGTATTCTGATATGTCTCGTATCTGGATCAACATTGATCGATTTTGCCTCTGTTACCTCAATTTTCCAACCCGTATCTTTCTCAGCACTTCTCGTCTCGGTATTATCCCAGTCTGTCGCAGCTTGTGCACCCTGTGTATCACCTGTCTGGCTACTTTCTTCAGTCTCTTTGGATGACGCAAGGAATTCCTCAGTCAAGATATTCCGAAAGATATCTTGAAGGTGTGTCGGCTGGATTTTTATAACCGTCTCATCGTGTGATTCTATTTGAAGCTCCGATTTATGCGCTTCTACATAGCTATCAACATGTCGAAGCATATTGTCATACAATCCATGAACAACTTCGTTCATCCATCTCATAGTCTCAGTAGATGGACGAAATCGATCTTGTGCACGTGTACCATCTATTACATTTTCTGGAAGAAGATTCCGAAGCTCCTGAAAGATTATCTCGGCGCTTTGACTGCGCTTTTTATGAAAGATGTTGGCAATTTTTTCGCCGAGTAATGACTCATATGTTGTTTTATCTGGCTCACCATAGAGCGTAATATTTGTCTCCATAAAACGCTGTGCTGCTACTTCTCTTGCTATTGGATTTGCTGCTGCTTTATAGTCCCTCATCGCTACTATCAAGTTCGCCTCTTGCTTGCGAGCCTCAATCGCCTGGAGATAGACTGTCCTCTCTGGCTCTGACATAGACTCGGCCATAGATATCAGCGTTTCTGTAGTATCTTGCATGATTGTATAATCTTCGTCGGAATACTCCGCAATGACTGGATACTCTTGTTGAAAGGATGTGGTAGTATCAGCAATAAGACTATCAATTGCCGCTTCTTTGCTTTCTTGATCGGGAACAAGTGATTCAATGACTTTCGGTGATCGCTCAACAAGCTCCTGGTACTTTCCTCGGAACACTTCAGGATCTATATCGACGGAGCTATTCTGGCTACGCCGAGCTTCTTTCGCCTGCATATCATAAGATGGAAGTGGTCTATCCTTGAGAGTACAGCTCGTCATCATAGTGAGGCTATTTTAACAATAAACCACCGTATAAATCAAGACTCTTTCTCTTATATTTGCAGAGCACTGTGAGCAAAGCCACGTTTCCGTTATCGAATTTCGAAATGATCTAGCAAAGTTACACCACCCAGCAAACAGGTTAGAATCAAACTCCTCACCATAAAGAGTTTAATTCTATACCAGTACCTACCTGGAGTTACAGCCCAAATATACCCTTCCGCCCTAATGTGTCATTAAACTCGCGGAGGATTTCCTTCTGGCGGCGGTTTAGTTTGGTTGGGGTGTCGACCACTACCGTAACGATATGAGGCCCACGCTTATCGCTTCGCATATGTGGCACGCCATGGCCAGATAGTTTGAAGTCTGTACCCGATTGCGTACCAGCTGGCACCTTCATCGTAATCGTCCCGTCGACTGTCTTGACGTCGAGTTCAGCACCAAGCGCTGCATCTGCCATACCAATGTGCTCCTCACTCAGGATTACATCACCTTCGCGGCTAAACGTCTTGTGTGGATTGACCCGTACCTGTACATAAAGATCGCCCTTGCTGCCACCACCGACAGCTTCGCCACGACCACGGAGGCGAATTGTCGAGCCGTTATCGATACCAGCGGGGATCTTGACTGTAATCGTCTGCTCGCGGCGCTGCACACCACTCCCCTGGCAGACTGTACAAGCCTTCTCAGGAATCTGACCCCGGCCTTGACACGTCTCACACGTTACCGCCTGCTGAATGGGGCCAAACATTGTATTCATTGTCCGTACGCGCTGGCCAGTGCCTTTACAATCTGGACAACTCTTAAGGCTTGAGCCGGGTTCGACGGTACTACCGTGACAATGCTCGCATTCGTCATCAAGTGTTAATGCAAGAGCAACTTCTTTGCCAAAGATCGCTTCTTCAAATTCGAGCGTCACACTCGTCTCAACATCACGACCGCGTGATGGGCCTTGGCTCGCCCCACCGCCAGCAGCGCCACCAAAGAACTGGCCAAAGATATCTCCCAGGCCACCATCACCAAAGTCGAAGTGGATATTCTGCCCTTGGCCAAAGTCGCCAAAACCAGCAAACGGGTTGCCACCGCCGCCACTAGTAGCGCCACCAACGCCGGCATGGCCAAATTGGTCATAGCGCTGGCGCTTTTGCTTGTCCTTCAGGACCTCATACGCTTCATTAATTTCTTTGAACTTCTCTTCATTCCCACCCGCTTTATCTGGGTGGTACTTCACTGCCAATTTGCGGAATGCCCGCTTGATGTCATCATCGCTGGCGCTTTTGGCAACACCAAGCACCTCATAATAATCTCGCTTCGCCATATCTGTCTTAGTATAGCCAATTAGCACTCTAATTGCAAGAGTGCTAACAGGTCATTCCTTATATTTCGGTGATGATCGATATGTAGTTGTGTTTCGTAACGATAAGGTGGTCGAGTAGCTGGATACCAAGCAGCTTACCCGCCTCGGCCAAACGCTGCGTTGTCTCTCGATCAGCCTGACTTGCGATAAGCTGCCCACTAGGATGATTATGCGCCACAATAATCCCTGCTGCTCGGTCGGCAATTGCATCTGTAAAGACTTCTCGTGGGTGCACCAGGCTAGCAGTTAGTGTGCCAATGGTAATCGTGCGTTTAGCAATCAAGCGATGTGCTCCATCAAGCGTTAAACAGACAAAATGCTCTTGCCGTTTGTCGCGAATATCAGTGAGTTGCTCTGCTGCTTTGCTCGGCTCATCAATGATAGGCTGGTCACTTTTGAGCAGATAGCGCCGTGCAAGCTCAAAATTCGCGAGAATCACTGTCACCTTAGCCGCACCAAGGCCAGTTATCTTAGAGAGCTCCTCATGAGTTAGGTCACCTCCATGTGTGCGCAAGGCTTTAAGCACACAGCGCGCAATTTTACCAACGTCAGCTTGTGCATTACCACTGCCGATAATTGCCATAAGGAGCTCGAGGTCACTCAGGCGAGCTGCTCCATCTCGCGCAAGTTTCTCTCGCGGGCGGTCACTTGGTCGTCTGTCACGCATTCGCATTGGCATCATCTCCCTTCATGCTATATCTTTTATAGTATACCAGAACATTGTGCAAACACTAATTAGGTATTTTGGTTTTGTGACGCAAATGTAGCCCTCTACCCTCTCAATATTAGGTTCACTGTAGATTCAGGCTTGATTTTACAATATCTGTTTTATAACCAAACCACTGCCTTGCCATCGAGTGTGTGCACCATATGGCCAGTTTTATTATCGATAATGTGCGTTTTGGTGGAGCTATCAACAGTGCTTTTTTGCTCAATGGCGGTGTACTGATCGTTTGGTGATACAGTGATATTTGTTGTATACGCTGGTGGTGTTGTCTGATGAATCACTCGTTTGACTGGGTAAGTGAGTATTGTTTGGCGCTGCAATATGTGCTGTTGATTAACACTCGTTATCTCCATACTATAGCCACTGCGGGTGTGTAAGAATACAGCTAATGATATGACGTCGTTTCCTTGTTGGTGAGTAATGGGTGATTTTTTGCTATTTTCTAGGTTGAGTGCAAAATACCCATCCCCCGTTTTCATCATGATAATATTCTTGCCATCATATGATACATCACCAAGCACTGCTGCCTGGCCAAGCGGCTGCATAGCGTGCTTGCCAGTCGGATCGACAAGCAGTACGTCATCACCGCGAGTTCGCACCACAACTGCTGCACCACGCGATACTGGGCGCCAATCATACACTGGTAATGGCTGCGCGTTAAGGCCACGTATAGTGTGGTGGCGCTGCGCTGCAATATCATGCACAATGAGATTGGTGGTCCTTTCTTTGCTGCCTGCCTTTGCAAAGAGATACCCCACCGTTCCATTATCCATCGCTCGCAGGCGAGACACCGTACCCTTACCAGGCAACGGTAATGGCGATACCGTACCAGTCTCTATATCAACCTGATGCAATTCACTGGTTTTCGCATCATTTATTGTATGGACAACGATACGAGAGCCCACCACTGCATAGTCGATAATTCGCGTCGCTTGGTAAAGTGTCTTCTCATGCTTTGTTGCCAGATTCATCTGCACGATAGCATCCGTCGCTTGTGCGACGTAGAATTCTGTTTTTGTCTCTGTGAGATCGCGGTGCTTGAGATAATAGAGCTGTGCTGGTGGCGTATTAAAGTGATGATTGACTGCTGCGAGCTGCTGCGTATAGGCGCTGACTACCTGATCGATCGCCACGTGATACTGCGAGTTACTTCGCAAACGATGTCGGAACTGAATCGTCACAGTTGCGTTGTTTGTTGTAACAGTAAAGTCTGCGCGCGGCGAGATTCGTATTGCACGAGCTTCAACCGGCTTGACTGGCTGATTAAACTGCAATTGCACTGTCTGGTAGCCTGTATTCGGATCGTCTGCCAGCACTGCATGACGCAAGCGTGGGCCCTGTTGATAGCTCAGTACCGTGAACACACTCAGTGTAATTAATAATCCAATCGCAACAAGCAAAAATCGCCATCGCTGACGCACCCACCGCCAGTTTTTAGTATTCATAGGGCTCCTTTGGTTGGGTGGTTGACGTAACCGAACGCGGCATGATGACAATCGGCTGCTGACGATGTTGCTGTGGATGCGCGGCAAAGTCACCCGTCACCGTTACCCAACTATTGGGCTGGTAGCGCTCACGCCACCCAGGTGCATAGACTGGCACGCCAACCGCCTGTGCATCGACCGCACAACACGTCACGACAAACCGAGATACATAAAAAATCTGCGAATCCGCTGTATCTGGCGTGACGAACCCCGTCAAATTGACCGTCTTGCCTCGATAAAACCCACTGTCATGCGTTTGCGCGAGTAACCCTGCCCATTCTTTAATCGTGAGGTGCGAATAATCTCGCTGAGCAAAGATAGATGCTTGCGATAGCTTGTCTGTAGATAGCCGAGTTACCGCCCCTTTATTGATACCACGCTGCGTGGCAGTTGTTGTCGTTAGTGCCGTTGGTGGGACGAGCAGTGCCATACTTGCGACCACGCATATCATCACATAGGCAGCAACACGACGCCACCAAGCGAAGTGTGTATGCTGGTGGGCGCGTGATTGCGTAATAACACTCGCACTCGCCATCACAAGAGCCACCACTGCCATACTAGTCGTAAAGACGACATACCGCTGATGAATATAGAGCGTCAAACGACCAGTCGCAGCTAGCCACAGCGTCGCCACGGCAATGATAAAAAGGAGTAGTATACCTTGTTGCTGTGCGACTCGGGACAAGACCAGCCTAAAACGCATAATTCACCACCAATCCCAATGTTATCGATGTCAGTCCAACGAGTGCACTCACCTGAAACAGCACACTTGGCCGATATGTCGTGCGCAGCAAGCTCAGCATCTTGATATCGATCATTGGGCCAAAGGTCAAGAAACTCACAAGTGCCCCGGTCATAAAGGTCTGGCGAAATGCCAAAGCAAAGAACGCATCAACATTAGAGCAAATTGAAACAATAAACGCCAGTGCCACCATTGCAATCACCGACCATACTGGCTGACTCCCCAGTGACACTAATACCTCGCGCGACACCAGCACTTGCACAAGACCCGCTAACCCTGCGCCAACTACCAAGGCCGGCAGCATCGCCTGCACCTCACGTCGAAATATCGCAAGGCTTGCTACTCGCTTGCTCTGCTGCACATGATCTGCTTGGCACGAAGCAACAAACGTATTGGTCAATAACTCCTCCGCCGGGCGGCGCGCATAGACCCAGCCAACAAGATTAGCAATAGCGAAGCCACCAAATACTCGCGCCCAGAGAATGGTCATATCGCCAGCGAATGCTTGCTGCGTTGTGATGATTGTCACTGGGTTGAGGATTGGTGCAGCAAGCAAAAACACGAGAGATTCACTAGGTGTAAGCCCTTTTGCTAACAGGCCGCGAGCTAAGGGGACATTACCACACTCACAGACTGGTAGCGCAATACCAAGGAGCGACAAACAAGCTCGGCGCAATAATGGTTGCTGCGGCAGATAGGTAAGCAAGCGCTCGGCCGGCAGCCACACCTGTACTATAATTGCAATACAGATCCCCAGCATGACGAATGGCAGTGCCTCGATCATCACACTCAAACTCAGCGTTATCCAGTCTTGCAATCGATCAGGTAGCGACCACTGCCCTGTTTGTGCCGACATAAGGCGAAGTGCAGCCATCCCAACGAGCACCCCAGCCACTACCGCGACGCGACGCCACCGCTTCGCCAACCAACGAATCATTTTCATGCTTCTATTATACCGCGAAGGGTAAGGTAGTAATACGGCTACACGGCTTTTTCTTGCTCTCGCTGCCAGCGGCGACGAACATCGATAATAGACATCTGAGCCAACATGTCAGTAGGGATGCCCTGCATATAGGCAATGACGCGCGCTGCGTACTCAGGGTGTGGGTAGGCAGCGGCACGCTTTGGCCTGCGCCCCGCCTTAAGTCCATCAAGTACACCACGCATCCGCTTCCAAAATGAGTAATAATCGAGTTTTGCTTTGACCTGCCAATGCCGAGCATCCTCTATGACAAAGCCCTCGATCGGTACGCCGTCATACAAATAGTCAAGCCCCTGCACTTGCTCATACCACGCCGCAAACTCCTCCCACGTTTGGAACGTCGCCGCAAGCCGCTTGGTTTCCATGCCAAACATAGCCGCAAATCGCTCACGCTCAGCTTGGTCAACTGCAGCAAATTTCGCCTGGCGATGCACTATATCGAGCAAAACAATCCGGTCTTGTGCATACTCAATAATGTGCGGATCCTCTGTCGGGAGCATTACTTCACAGACCAAACATACATTATGCTCGGCAAGATACTGACGGATCGCATCGACATGCTTACCATAGCGCTGCAAAAATAAGCGGCGAAACCATCCAGCAAAATCACTCTCCGTCGTTGTTTTCGACGCAAAGACGAGGTCACCCAGTGTCGCATCGTAGCCTACCAAGCCAAGGTAGCCATTTTCCTTCACCCACGCACGCACCGGAAAGACAAATTGGTCTTTGAGTGCAGCAAATTCAGTTTCTCGTCGCTCACCAATATTGAAGAATTTGTCATAGGCGCGAATTACAATTTCGTTCGTCAGTGTATTCATGAATAGTCCACGAGCTCGCACTGTTTGCGCTGTCCATTTTTTGTCATAAAACACCTTTGGCTTAAAGTGAAATGAGCTAATATTACCCGGCAGTGACCGCTCGCTAATCAGCTTATTAGTGCGCAGGCTGTGGATGAGTGGTGCGTTTTCTGGATGGAGGAGGCCTTCAGCCGATTGGTTGCTTATCTCAACGACCGACCAGCCCTTCTCGGCAAGCTGAGCAACCCGTAGTGTGCCACCAAACTCCACTTTGCCCTCGAGATTAAAGCACCGCTGATTATACTGCGCTGGATAATTCTGAGCGTTGCGATGGCCATGCACTTGATAGACATTATCAGAGGTGTGAGCAACAAAAGCATCGTCGATAGCACCAACCTGCTCATAGCGCCCCACACCACGAATATACTGCTGGCTGGCAAGCAGCAGAGGATTCTCTGGTAGATTGCTCACCCCTGCGTGGCTTACAAATACACGCTTGTTATGCCATGTGTAATAGAGGCAGTCCTGCATGGAGTTCATCAAACGACTGACAGCACGCTTGTCTATGTTGGCACGCTCTAGCTGCGCTCGAGTTCGACCATTAAACTCTCGCGCTTTTATCGGCTGGTGAGTAAGCCACTGCCAAATATAACCATCATGGTTACCCTCAATAAACGTCACATTCGGCCTGTCGACAAAATTATCACACACATACTGCAGCACTTCTGCATTCTCTGTGCCGCGATCAAGTAGGTCTCCCGTAAAGACATAATAATCATGCTCGGTATAGGGATGCTGCTCAAAATATTCACGCAGTGGCGTATAGCATCCTTGGATATCACCAATGTGATGAATATGCTTATACTGGCTCAAATTAATCGGTTTCTGGTACGATGCGATAAGCTCTTTTACTGCCGCTGGTTGTATGACAGTGTATTGTTTTGGTATGGCACATGTGGAGAGACGAGCGTGCATTTTCTCGAGAACTACATCATCGACTATCTTATGTGGTGCACGCTGACGGTTGCGCTCTAGACAGACCGCAAGCGGTACATCCGCAAAATCTATAACGTACAGCTTATAGCGATACTTTTGTGCAAGCTGTGCATACTGCTGAAAGTACGAGCTCGTTGTATGTGTTGCATCAACCACAATGAGCTCACCACGAGCCATACGCATATCAAGCAACTCGTGAAGCTGCTGCCACACCCGTCGATCATCCTGATATGGCATAACGATGCGCCCTGCATCATTCATCACTGGGCTACTATACGCTAAACGTAGAGTATCGGGAGATAGTGTATATGGGCCAAGCCCAGCAGATTGCAAAAAGGTACTTTTGCCAGATCCAGGAATTCCACGTGTAATAAAAAGATGTCGCATATTTTCTCCTTTCTGTAGCGTTGTTTTCAAGATTTCGCTTAACTATATCTAACTCAAGTAATTTACTCTTGTTTTTATATTATATCATCATCTTCTGGAAACGGCTTCTACCTCATTAGAGTATGTAGCAATTTATCTTAGTTTATGAATGATATTTATATATAATTCATTGTAAAATACCCTATTGGGGTATTTTACAATGAACATAAAATACTATTTATTCTATTATATTGTCCCTACTGGCTGTGGTACTTCTTATACCATTTTGTTCTTATCTTGGTTCGCGCTACAATATAGCTATGTTCCATAAGGTGGAAAAAATAGATGCTCGAAATCATTCAGGTGTCGAAAATAATACAACACCTGCAAAACCTCGCAGCTTTTTTTATACATGGTTCTGCCTTATTATTGCTAGTCTATTAATATGCTCACTTTGGTATGGCCAACAATCACAAAAATCATCACACATTACACATATACCACCATCAACAACGCACACTTACACACTATCTTCTCATGGTGCTGTTCGCTCACACATCATCAAGCATCAATCGGCATCACACCAAACAATCGTTACCTATCCACAAACAGGCATTGCCAATATAGACAAAACGGTTGCCACAATCATCGATAGTGCTATTCCATCTCAACAAACACTTCCAACTACTATAGCAGCTCGAAGCAACACTATTACCTATCGCATTATTCACCAAGATAACACGACGATTTCTCTCGCTGTGTTTATCCGTACTACTATACCTCACGCTCTGCCAACCAACACGGTTCACTACTGGACATTCGATAAAATGAGCGGCCAGCCAATTACATCGTCTGCCCTCGTTGATACATCAATCGCAGGGATAAATGAGATTGTTATTGCCCTACGTAAACAGGTGCAGCAGCGCTACCCGCATGCAGAGCCAGTAAAAGTAGCGGAGGTCATTACTCCAGAATCTATCACGAACTTTTTAGTATATGACCGAAAAACAATTGGCTTTCTCTTCGATAAACGCTCACTTGGTATTGGTGTAGATGGGGTCATTAGCTTGAAGTTGCCAATCAAGCAGCTTAGCCATTTTGTCCAAAACCCAACCACCAAGAAGCTTTTTGATATTCCACCGTCAGCATTATCGTCATCTACTGACTGTGTGCGCCATCGCTGTATTGCACTCACCTTCGATGATGGGCCTGGGCCATATACTCAGACACTGCTCGAGCATCTTGATCGCTATCATGCTAAGGCAACCTTCTTTGTGGTGGGGCGAAATGTTGCACCATACAGTATCGCGCTCCAGCAAGCAGTTCAACGCAAACACCAAATAGGCAACCACACGTGGAATCATCCACTCCTTCCTAAGCGCGACGAAGCTGTCATCCGCCAAGAGATTGAGAGTACAAACAGTGCCGTTGCTGCAGCTACTGGCGTGACACCAACAATGGTCCGTCCACCATATGGTGGCATGAATGACAAGGTGCGTGCGCAGCTCCAGCAGCTTACTATGCCAGCCATTATGTGGTCAATCGATACACGTGATTGGGCCGATCACGATGCAGCAATTGTCTGCAGCCGTGCCGTTGCCAATGCCGCACCTGGTGCGATTATTCTCATGCACGATATCCACAAAACCAGCGTCGATGCTGTGCCGTGTATCCTCGATGCATTACAAAAGCAAGGGTACAGATTTGTCACGGTCAAGAACCTATTTGGCCATCCGCTCAGCGCTGGCGAGTCATATTCTCAATATAAGCAGTAGGGTCTTTATAAACCGCTCATGCTACCATTCCGCTGTGTAATCCTCTACACTAATGCTATGCAACAACCATTTCTTCCTAACAACACCTCTCTCTCTTCAAGTCCACTCGATCTGGAGCAGCGGCTTGAGGTCCTGCAGCTTCCTGAGGCGAAACTGCTGATCGGCGAACATATCAAAGCCTCACCAGAGTCACAAGGGGCAGACGAAGCAGCCAATCAGCGCGCAGAATATCAACGAACTGTCTGCTCACTCAACGTTATGAACTATCTGTATTATGGCGGCGATGAAAATTATCACAAACTGACCGCCGCCCAGAACGACGCCAATCGCCTCACGCGTGAAGAATTTGAAGAATTTCATCAGTGGGTTGCGAGCAGCTTGCCTGGCGAGCATAGCGCCAATGTAATGCGCTACATTATGCTTATTCATGATTTAGGCAAGAACCAAACACTCGCGAGTGCCGTTATGGGAGAGGATGCCGCTGATTCGGTCGATCATGACGAAGTGTTGCGCCGCTTGCTCAGGCCAGATTACGCTGCAAAGCGCACAGAGTTATTACCGACATTCAGCCAATTAAGCGAAGCAGACCAAACGATCATACGCGATGTCATCAACACAGAACTCAATCTTGGCCAGTTTATCCAAGCAGAAGCACCACCGGCAGCGCTGGCAAGCTTTGCGGAGAGTACTGAGCCAGTGCGCTCGCTCTATATTATGCACACGCTGTTTGATATTGCTGGTGCGCTGGGCCACGTTAATGCTGAGAGCTCTCTACTTCTCACTTCTCCTCTGTACAACCAAATGGCAGCAGCCTGCGACGTCTTAACCGACAGCACCCTCCCGACCGACAACGCACGCTACGCTCACTACCTTGCTCGGCGAGCACAGCGCTTTGGCCTCGATAACGATGCTATTGAGCAGCTCATCAACAGCCAAGCACACACTCACACTGTGCGCCTTGCTTGTATGCTACGATACGATACACCAGAGGAGTATCAGCAACTGACCAATGCGCTAGATACGCTACCTGGCCCTGTACAAGCTATCCTCGCTCAAGAGCTCAGCAATGATGGCATTCATCAGCGCGCGACTCTGCCTTACTACGGCCCAGCCCTGCTGAAGGGGCTTGAGAAACATCATAACCTCAGCACAGCACTCACCTACTTTGCGCATGTTTTGCAAGAGACACACATTGCTGACAAAGCAGCGCGCAAGGCAGGCGAGACAGGTGTCGTCACGGCAGACCTCAGCACTATCGCCCAAGCCGCCAACCAAGGCACGCTCGATCCACGCCACGCTGAGCTGCGCTTTCGCCACAGTGGTGAGACACTTGTGCCAGAATATCAGGACACACCTGAGCTCGCTATCGATTCACTCCCAGCGTTTGACTCTGAGAAGCTACGCGGCAAACGGATCATCTATCTTGGGATGGGTGGTGGCTCGGATGGTATTCAGGCTGCTATGCTAAGCAAGCTTCATCAGCAGCACCATGCCGTGCAGCCTGCAGCTATTGTGTCGGTGCGCAACTTCGCTGCCGATAGCAACAAACAGCTTGCTCATACTGGCCGACAGATTGGTGACGCACTCGCAGAGATTACGAAGGAAACAACTAAAGTTGGCAACTGGCGCTTCCTTGAGGATATTATTGCTAAGGACGAGACAATCGCACCAGTTTATCTGCTTAATTCAATCGAGCCGGAGCAGATTGCTCACGACCTGCAGATTCTCATCCGCGAGACGGGAGCTGATGCAGTTTGTGGCATCGACACCGGTGGTGATGTACTCTACCGTGCCAATACTACGATCGATGCCACGACATCATCACCAGATCAAGATTATGCTGTGCTTGCTGCTCTGCATATGATCAACGCCGCAGCAGAGGCAGATGGCACACCACTCGATGTCTTTACTGCTATTGTTGCACCCGGAGTGGATACACCTCCATATGCCAATGAGATACTTACTCGCAGCAGCGCCCAGCACTACCCCCTTCACCCAGACGATATCACCACGATTACTCGAACCTACGCTGCATGGCGCATGGACGGTTCTGCTAGCGAAGAAGGGCTTTATGGTAAGACACCATTGGCGTGGATTGCTGGACTGACAGGCAAGCACGGCTTGCAGCCACTCGCTCTCCCACGAGCTAACGCAACATCAGCTCATAACCCATGGCGTATCTTTATGAATATCCGCCCTTCGACCGCTCGCGTGGTAATGATGCAGGCTGAGCAGTTATACCAAGCTGTAAATCATTGATTAAATTAATCAGTAATGGAAGGAGTTCTCTTCATATGAAATTAACATTCATGACATACAACATCTACAATGGTGCCGAGACAACGATCGATGACGTTATTGCAGTTATCAACGAAGTAAAGCCAGATATCCTGACGCTTAACGAAGCAAATGGCTTCGAGAACGACACAAGAAAACGCCTTGCATACGTCTCAGAACAAACCGCTATGCCCTATACTCACCTTGCGCTCTGCGGCGATGGGTCGTGGTACCATACAGCGTTGCTATCAAAATATCCTATCCTGGATGCAACATTGCTCTACCTGTGTAGTCGATCACTCTTAGTAAGCCGCGTTCAAGTCGATAATCATGTTTTCTCCATTGGTAGCCTTCATCTCTCACCACGATGCGAAGCTGACCGGCTGCAAGAGGTGCACCGGCTTATCAACCATATTGGTGAGAATAGCACTCATACTGTTGTTATGGGTGATTGCAATTCACTCTCGTTTTATGATACATATCCGCCTGATATAGTAGATTCTTTCGATGCAAACTTGACGCGCAAATTTACTCGTGATGGCACAATTGTTCATGATGTCACTCGTTTTATGGCACAGGCGGGTCTTGTCGATACAGCAGCTGCTTTGCAACAACACGCAACCTCGACAGCTCCAACACCACTGCCGCCACACCCCGATCACCCAACCAGCCGGCTTGACTATATCTTTGTCTCGAAGGATCTGCAGCCTGCATTAACCTCATACAATGTTGTCAAAACACCACTATCAGACCAGGCGTCGGATCACTACCCAGTTGTCGTTGAGCTTGCATTATAGGTGCAAGCTCTCTCGTCCGCTGCTAGAATTTCTTTCGTCTCTCAGTATTTGAATTTTGCGGCTCAAGGGCGATATACGCTCTAATAAAATAAGACCGATTTTCATCGGTCTTTATTATGCATTGTGGCTCCGGAGACTGGGCTCGAACCAGCGACCTAATCGTTAACAGCGACCCGCTCTACCACTGAGCTACTCCGGATTACTCTGTAAGTATACCGGTTGAAGGGGTGGTTCGTCAAGAGTCACGCCGCAAAATAGGTATTTTGTGCTATGGCTGACTGCGGAATTGCTCAATCCGCTTAGTTAGCTCAGCGATATTGTTCCAACTACTACCGTCTGTCATGATGGCGAGGACGTATTTGCCGTTCGAGCCATAGACGATCGCTGCGTCGTGCAGGAGACCATTCAAGAATCCAACCTTATTTGCCACCGTGCCATTCGTGCCAGCAGGGATACCCTTGCGATATACATTGGCTTTAAGCGCAGAGAGGAACCGATCGCGGTTGGCACTGCTAAAGTTCTGCCCCGCATCAAGCATCACCATAAAGCGTGCAAGGTCATTTGCTGTGGTGTATGGCCCGCCAGACTTGGCGAAGGTCGTATCTTTGAAACCAATGTCATTTGCATCCTTTGTCACAACATCATAGCCAATGACCTTGAGGTAATTTTCTGCACATGGGTTATCGCTTTGGCTAATCATTTTGTTGAAGCAAACTTGGTTGTCCTCCCAGCGCCAGCCTGCCAACTGCTCGCGCCGAAGCACGCTATAGCCAACAAATAGTTTGTATGTACTGGCAGTGACAAATTGCTTATTGCCATTGTAGCTTGCATTGCGCTTCTTGCCATCAATCTCTAAGAATGAGACACCATACGTCCCGGGGTGGTCCTCAGCATAGTGTTTGAGAAGAGCGTTGAGCCCGTCTTCGGTCGAGCTATAATTGCGGTCATATTCTACCTTGGCTGGCACTGTCTTCGTTACTGCAGCTGGCTGTGGGCGTGTTTGATTAATAAACTCCGAGAGCTGCTGCGCAGTTGCGTCAATATCGAGCGTGCGTCCTGGTTTACCATCTGTACGCGACGTTTCAGTGAGATCGTATGTGGCAACTTTCGTGGTGCCTGGATCAATATTCACCTTTGGCGTGACATGCTTGGTAAGATAGCCGGAGGCCTGTGATGCACTAATGCTTGCTACTAATGTCTTGTCCTTTGGCTGAGTAACAACCCATTGAATAACTTCATTCGCTGGCAATGTCACTGTCTCGTCGTTTACCTTAAGGGCGACACCCTTGCCAATAACCTTCGTAATTTTTTGCTCAAGCGCCTTCGCTGCATCGGTTGTAATAGCCGGGGCGATGCCGCGCATTGGGATCTCAACGGTCGTGCCCTGTACAAGCCGGGGACTAATCGCACCAATACTATGCGATACCGCATCACGCTGACACTCACCACCGCGCCGCGCTTGATTAACTACCAGCTTGCCATGTTCGACCTTAAGGCTCGCATCGACTGGTGCACGCTTACAGACTGGCATGATCGTCTGAGTAATATATTGCTCGGTACGCGTCGTGGTTGTTAATTTTGGCGAGCTTGGCACATCTGGCTGCCACCAGAACGACGACAACGGCATAATTCGCCACAGCAAGGGATACTGTGCCTGCGCAAGCCGATCCGTGTTATCTACTGTAATAGCAAGCTGCTCAATCGTCGGTGATGCGATGGTTGTGCCATCACCCACTAGCTTTACAGAGTGCTCTTGGTAGGCTTGGTTAAGGGTTTCTGTAGCTTCTGGCATTGTCTGCCAACCAAGCGACACACCATCGATCCGCGCATTTGGTAGCAATCGATCACTCGGATACACCAGCTGGAACAGTACATTGAGCCCAAGAATAATACCAATGGTAATATATGTTTTGCGCCGTGTCCAGCGAATACGCAACACTGGCACACGCCAATCGGCAAAACGAAGTTTCTCGGCAATAGTTGCCTTGCGGCGTCGGGGGTACGGACGCTGCGCGCGCGGAGGAGTGTACATCATGTAGATATTATATCATCTATGATGATTGGTCGCTTTGCAAAATTTCTAGTGCGCGCTGCAAAACCGCAATATCATCAGCGGCATTGTCCTGCTGCTCTAATGCGCTTATTTTTGCACGAATCACCTGCTCGACTGGTGCCACCACAACATCCGCAGCATTCTGAGTGGGCGGTACCACTTGCAGGCTACGTGCTGAGTTATCCTTTTTGACCAAAAATCCACGAACAATCAGGCCGTTGACATGCGCTGCCACCGTACTGACCGACTTGTAATCAAAGGCACGCATAATCTCGCGGTAGCTTGGGCCGTAACCATTACTCTTGATAAATGTGTCTATAAATGTCAATAATTCACGTTGTTTTCGCGTTGGGCTTGTCATAATCCATCCTCCGTTATCGCTAGTGCTGCCAGCCCCCACCAGAGCATCGACACAGTGTCGTCAACAAAAACTGGTAAGAACAATCCTATCACAGTTAAGCCGATTCCGCCAGCAAAACTACCGAAAGCCAGCCAATATGACCGGCGATGCCATAATTTTACCAGTACACCAGTGGTTAATGCAACTAATAATAGTAATCCAATCCAGCCAATTTCGTGAGCAACGAACAAATAGTGGTTTTCAATGATTAGGCTCTGCCCATTGCCAAGAAGCGATGCCGAGCCAGTACTTCCTACGCCAGTGCCAAGCGGTTGCTGCAAGGCGCGCGCTAGGCCAGCTTGCAACGAAGTGATTCGGTCGCTGTCGGATGTTTGAGCAGGGCCATGCGTTGGGTCGTTATGCAAGATAACATTATCAATAAAGTGTGGATCCATAGCGTAGCCAATGCTACCAACAATCACCCCACAGCCAAGTACTGCGCCAGCACCCCACAGTACGACACGCCGAGATGCCTGCGACTGCCATGCCCTAACAATCGCAACAATGCCAACACCAACCGCCACCGCGAGCAGCGCACTTCGCGAATAGCTCTGCCACACGGAAAGTGCTGCTAGCAGCGCCATACCACCAAGCGCCCAACGCCGCATATGCGAGATACGCCGCCATTGTAATGCGCCATACGCCACGATAAGCGTCAGGACAGTACTTGCATACGCCCCAAGTGGGTTTGGCCCACGCAGCGTGCTATTAATGCGGACATAGGCGCTGTTGGAGTCGACTGTTTGGTAGGGTTCGATCGTCGTCGGCCCGTAGCCAAGCGACACCAACACATCACGCGGCAGGACAAGCTGCGCTGCTGCAAAGCCAATCACGACGACTGCACCCGCACCAAGCATACGCAGCAGCCAGCGCCGATACTGCGGATAATTACTCACAAACACATAGACCGCCGCACCAAGCGCCACAAAACGCAGGTCAATCAACAAACCTGATAGCAATGCCAAACCAGACGTTGGCACAAGCAGCGCTACCACGCCGTGCCACAACGCAAAGGCGAGTGCAAGCTGAATAATACGATCACTCAGCCAACGCTGCCACTGTCGACGTAGCGTCACGTCGATAACAACAAGAAGCAAAACAATGAGAAGTAAAACTTCCTTCCATGCCTTGACAAAGAGCGCATAATCTGGCCAATGAGTACCCACCCATACGGTCAGCGGCGCATGGATAGCCAGTCCGAAAAATATCGTACACAAAAACCAAGCCGGTATCTTTTCTCGCAATAACCGCTTCATCTCTTTCTAGTGTAGCAAACTTTCGGTAAAAAGTGTTATAGTAACAGTTGTTATGCCGTCAAAAAATACGAAATTTTATAGTCTCATTCTCATCGGCCTCGATTTTGTGGTGCTGATGGCGGTGTTTTTCATCGCATACTACGTCCGCACGCAGATCGACCACCGCGATTTGCTCCATACTGTCTATGCCAGCGACTACCTGCTTGGGTTTGTCGTTATTGCGCCAGTGTGGATTATTCTCTATGCCTCGCTTGGGCTCTATAGCGCGAGCGTCTATAGCCGGCGACTCGTCGAATGGGGGCGGCTGTTGCTCGGGACATTCATGGGTATTCTGCTCGTGATTGGCTGGGAGTATGGCACACGAATGTATATCTTTCCAGCCCGCTTGGTAGCAATGTATGTCTTTCTTGGTTCGTTTTTAGCGATTGGCACAGTGCGCGAATTGTTTCGCCTGACACGAAGTTGGCTCTTCCAGTACAACCATGGTGTGAACCGTGTGATGGTAATCGGGACATCGCTGGCAACGCGGGACATCGCTGAGTCGATCTCGACCACCTACAAGTCAGGTTTTCGTGTTGTGGCAATGGCTGGCCCCAAGCGCTTTGTGCCACCTGGACTCGATGTTGTTCATTTTGCATCACTCGACCCTGCCCTTATGCAAATCAAAGAGCTCAAGATCGACACCATTATCCAAACCAACCTCTACGAAAACGAGGAAAAGAATCAAAAAGTGCTTGGTGCCGCACAGGTCAACCATATCCAATACAACTTCATCCCTGGCGAGCCAGAATTTTATACTGGCAAAAACACCATCGATGTTTTTCTTGGCTACCCAATGATTACCGTTAGTCAAACACCACTCATTGGCTGGGGAGAAATCGCAAAGCGGATTTTCGACACGATTATTTCCGGCATACTGCTCATCGTCCTTGCCCCGCTTTTTGTACTCCTTATCATTATGCAAAAGATTTTTAACCCTGGGCCAGCATTTTATATCTCAAAGCGCCTCAGTCGCTACTCCGAGCCAATCCAGCTCATTAAGTTCCGTAGTATGGGTGCACAATATGGCAAGCAAGACGCGGCTGATGAATTCCGTGCAATGGGTCGCGACGACCTGGCTGAAGAGTATGAAAAAAACCGCAAGGTCGAACACGACCCACGCATCACTCGCTTTGGCAATTTTTTGCGGGCAACATCACTTGACGAATTGCCGCAGATCTTCAACGTCTTTCGTGGTGATCTGAGCTTGGTTGGGCCGCGGCCAATTCTACCCCAAGAAGTGAAGTTTAGCTCAGCCCGCACGGCACTCTTGCACAGCGTGAAGTCGGGAGTGACAGGCTTATGGCAGGTGTCTGGGCGCTCAAACCTGAGCTTCGATGAGCGGATTGAGCTTGAGCTATTTTATGCCCAAAACTGGAGCTTCTGGCTAGATATCAAGATTTTATTCAAGACGATCGGTGTAGTGCTACGCAAGACGGGTGCAAAATAGACGACTGTCGTTGCGAAAATTGGATAAATAGTTTAGCATTAATAAGCTTCCTGTTTGGGCTACAAGCTATGTTTATTTTTATAGGAGTCTCTGCGACACTCCATTTGCTGGAATACTTGGTTTATTAGTTTTCATTACAAACAGCCATCATTTAATATAAAAGATTAATAGTGGAAGGTGTCTATGTTTTGTGGTGTGTCTAAAAAGGAGATGAAAGCGCGTGACAAAAAATACAGGACAGACTAAGATTTTTTACATTCATGCATTTCTCAATACGAGAACCCTATAAACTTCTGTTTATTTTATCATCTGATCGCGCACTACCTTGCGCAGCTTGGTTAGAAATAGCGTCTTGTCAAAACGCTGTGCGGTGCGACGCAAGACTGTCGGATCAAAGGTTTGTTTCTCGGCCTGCTCAATTGCTTTAGCAACGCTGATGCTCGTCTGCCGGTCGAATAGCACACCCACTTCGGGTGACGTGACAATATCCGTTGTGCCTCCACGCGCTAGGCCAATCACTGGTGCACCAGCTGCTAGCGCTTCGACACTGACAATTCCAAAATCTTCCTCTGCTGGATAGATAAAGCCACGCGCTGTCGTAATGGCCTTCTCATACTCGGCATCGCTCGCATCGCCGAAGCGATCGGTACGGAACTCAACCGTTGGGCCAGCTAGATCAACAAGCCTATTGTGTGCGGGGCCATTACCAAAGACGATCAGCTTCTTGCCAAGCTTCGTCGCTGCTGTGACTGCCAGGTCGTACCGCTTATATGGCAACTGCCGGCCAATCGTCACATAATGATCACCCCGCTTGGCAGCAGGCGTAAACCGGCTTATATCTACTGGTGGATGGATGACGATGCTATTTCGATTGTAATATTTTTTAATGCGCTGTTGCGTCTCGGTAGAGTTTGCCAGGAAAACATCGACTTGCCGAGCCGCTTGAAGGTCTAGCTTGCGCTGGTGTGGCACCATGAGCGGCATGAGTGTGCGGATGAGTGGATTAAGATTACCATAGCCTGGGTCGCGCCGATACTCGTTGTAGTGGCTCCAGTAGTATCGTGGTGGTGTATGGCAGTAGTTGATGATGACTTGGCCAGGCCGCGTCTTCCTCACTTGGTGGCCATGCATGTATGAGCTGGTGAGGATGATATCAAACTCACGCAGATCAAGTCGCCGCATCGCTTTGACAGCTAGTGTTGGAAACAGCTTATAATACGTGCGCACCTTGCGCGGGATTTTTTGCAAAAACGATGGCCGGACATCAAGCTCAGCAAAGGCTGGCATTTTGTCCTCATTGTACATTGCGGTATAGATCGGCGCATCCGGAAAAGCTTCGTGCATAGCGAGCACGACATTCTCGGCACCACCCATTGTTGTCAAGAAGTCGCAGACAATGGCAATTTTGGGTTGTTTACTCATAGTATCAGTGTAGCGCAAAGGAGAGATTTTACCTATACCTTACTCCACCGTCACACTCTTGGCAAGATTGCGCGGCTGGTCGACGTCGTGCCCCCGCTCCACTGCCATATAGTAAGCAAAAAGCTGTGATATAACATTAAACAAAATTGGCGTGAGGTGCTGCAGCTTGGTCGCGACGCGCACCACCGTCTCGGCAGGGACGCGTTTATCTGTGTCGGTAATGACAATCGCATGGGCACCACGCGCATTCATCTCAATCAAATTACTCTGCGATTTTTCGTACAGCCAGTTGTCCTGCAAATAACACACTTCGAAGAAATGATCGTCAATCAGGGCAATTGGCCCATGCTTGAGCTCACCTGCTGCATAGGCTTCAGCATGAATGTAGCTTACCTCCTTAAGCTTAAGCGCGCCCTCAAGTGCAGCTGGGTAGAGTGTATCGCGACCAATATAGAGCGCATGATTATAGTGAGCATAATTATGTGCGATGTTTTTGACGCTATCAGCCTGCTTAGCCAGCGTCTTTTCGATCTCGGCTGGTAGCATCTCAAGCTCATTGATAAACTCACCTATCAGCCGTGGGTTTGTCCCCTTGGCTGCTGCGAGCATCAGGCCAAAGATTGTCATTGCGGCCACTTGCGAAGTAAAGGCCTTGGTGCTGGCCACACTGATCTCTGCCCCCACGTGTACATATACTCCACCGTCAACTTCGCGCGCAATCGTGCTCCCCACTGCATTGACGACACCAAGGCACGTCACACCACGCCGTTTGAGTTCCGTGAGGCAGGCCAATGTATCGGCCGTCTCACCACTCTGGCTCACAATCAGCGCAACGGTATGCTCGGGGATGTTATATGCTCGGTAGCGTAGCTCACTAGCAATCTCCACACTCACTGTCACATCATCAGTTAGTTGCTCAATAAAATAACTAGCCTGCATCCCCGCAAAATACGCCGTGCCACAGCCCACAATCATCACATGCTTGATCTGTCGCAATTCAACATCACTTAAGCCTATGCCGCCTAGCCGGGCATAGCGCTGCGCGGCAATCACGCGCCCAGCCAGCGTTGCTGCAAGGCTGGTCGGCTGCTCAAATATTTCTTTGAGGAGAAAGTGGTCGTACCCCTGTTTTTGAATAGCTTGCAAATCCATCTCTAGTGTCTCTACTTGCACATCGACCACTTGCGAATCAGTCGTTTGAAGCTCGAGACCAGTGCGGGTGCAGCGCCCTACTTCGCCATCGTGCAGATAGACCACTTGGTTGGTATACCCCACCAGGGCCGATGCATCACTAGCAATGTACGTTTCGCCATCACCAAGCCCAACAATAAGCGGACTACCCTTGCGGGCCACAATAATCTCATTAGGGTCATTCGCTTGAACAACTGCTAAGCCATACGTGCCTACCACCATTTTGAGCGCACCTCGCACTGCCGCTAGGAGGTCTGGTGCTTGCTTGTGCAGGTAATCGATCAGCGCTGTCAACACCTCAGTATCGGTATCGCTCTTAAATTCATACTCGTGTGCTGCAAGCATCGTCTTGAGCGCTTGATAGTTCTCGATAATGCCGTTATGTACAACGTAGATCTGCCCCACCTGATGCGGATGAGCGTTGCGTTTGCTGGGTGCCCCGTGGGTTGCCCAGCGAGTGTGACCAATACCAACCGTATCAGCCATCTTGTGGCGAGCTGTGAGCTCATTTAGCGCAGCCACCTTGCCTTTCGTTCGGAGTAACGTTGGCGCAGCATCCTTGTCGAGTGTAACAATACCGGCACTATCATATCCGCGATATTCAAGCCGCTTGAGCTCCGTCAGCAGCACACCCTGCGCTGGCCGCGTTCCGATATATCCAACTATTCCACACATAGGTTTTTCCTTCCTTCTTGTATTATGGCGCTTTGGTCTTTGCCTTCTAGTGTACTCTCATTTTTAAACAATTTTATAAGAATGTAAAAATTACAATGATTTTTCTCTGTTAGATTGTGTTGATGTTTTTACATCAATAGTACTTTACCTATAAAAGATAGAAAACGACAGAAAAAGCAAGGACGAATGCAGTGCTTATTCTCAGCAATAGTTAAGTCGATATGCTCATACTTATAGACAAAGAATAAATACGATATGTTCGACATTTTTTCGACGAAGGGGTATACTAGGTGATATGAGTAGAGAAACGATTTTAGTCACTGGTGGCGCTGGGTATATTGGTAGCCACACCATTATTGAGCTGATTGCGGCAGGATTTGACGTCGTCGTTATTGACAATCTTGCCAATGCGAGCCATGAAAGCCTGCAGCGCGTCGAAACAATTACTGGCACAACTATCCCCTTTGTCGAGGCTGATGTGCGCGACCGATCGGCACTCGATGCGATTTTTACCAAGCATGATATCAGTGCTGTGATTCACTTTGCTGGGCTCAAGGCAGTTGGTGAGTCGGTTGAGAAGCCGCTCGAATACTATGACTGCAATCTTAGCTCAACCCTCACCCTCTTAGCTGCAATGCGACAACATGGAGTGCATCGACTTGTTTTCTCAAGCTCTGCGACGGTCTATGGCACACCAGAGTCATTGCCACTCACTGAATCATCACGCACTGGCACCGGCATTACTAATCCATACGGCTGGACGAAATATATGATCGAGCAGATCATTCGTGACTATTGCACGGCATACCCCGACTTCCAAGCGACTATCTTGCGCTACTTTAATCCGATTGGTGCGCATATATCAGGTATGATTGGCGAAGATCCAAATGGCATCCCTAATAATCTCCTGCCCTATGTTGCACAAGTTGCCGTTGGAAAATTGCAAAGCGTTGGTGTATTTGGTGATGACTACGACACGCCCGACGGTACTGGTGTACGCGACTACATTCACGTTGTCGACCTCGCTAAAGGGCATGTGGCCGCTCTATCGCACATGCAGCCTGGCGAGCATACCTATAACCTTGGTACTGGCCATGGCACTTCTGTCCTGGAAATCATTAGAGCCTTTGGCAAAGCGTGCAAACATACCATTCCATACGAGATAAAACCACGCCGAGCTGGTGATATTGCAGCTTGCTATGCCGACTGCAGCAAGGCACAGCAAGAGCTTGGTTGGCAAGCAGAATTATCCATCGAACAAGCCTGTGAAGACTCCTGGCGATGGCAGTCTCACAATCCAAATGGTTATAAGAATTAAAATTTAGATAATACCCCATGAGGGTATTATGCAATGAACAAAATATTTATTATATTCAAACTGAGTATATTATTTGTTCATACAATAATTTTATTATTCAAAGCGTAGGCTTCTTGCTATATACGTTTGCATCTCTGAGTAATAAATGTATACAAACTATTGTTGCCTGCAGTTAATCTATAGAAATAATAAACAGCCCATGGATATTGGGCTGCTTTGTTACTGCAAAAATAGCAAGGTCCGGTTTAGACGCCTACTACTCTTGGCCAGTCGCTTGATTGATCCGGGTTGAGGAATCTGGTTTGCCTTCGCCAGCGTCGAAGCGCATTTCTATGTTGTACTTTTTACACACTTCTGCTTCAGGAATAGCCTTTTCGGTATCGCGATCACCACCGTTAGCAAAAATAAGTTGGTCGCCTGGATATTGGCCAGCAACCATCTCGAGAGACTTGATCTGTGTTGGGTCTTCGTCGATTGATAGAATCACTTGGTCGACATCTTTGAGGGCACGCATGAGACGCAGGCGATTGCTTTCGTTGAGGATAATTTTGCCTTTTTTCAGCAACTGCTGCTTGTCATTATTGACAATAACAATAAGTTTGTCGCCCATCGCGGCAGCCGCTTCGATCATATCGATATGACCACCGTGGAGCGGGTTAAAATAACCACTGACAATTACTACTCGCATTTATTACTATCTCCTTGTTGTTTATCGTTAGAAAGCTTCTGTTGCTATATTATACCATTACTCTTGTATATCTCGACACCATCCCCTATTTCACGCTATAATACAGCTATGACAAAACTGCTTATCACCGGTGGTGCGGGGTTCATTGGCTCGAACTTCGTGCATTATACCGTTCATCACAAGCCGGAATATGAAATCACTGTCGTCGATAAGATGACATATGCTGCGAACCCGCACAATCTTGATGGAGTGCGCGAGCAAATCACCTTCGTGCAGGGCGATATTTGCGATGCTGAGCTGATGGATCGCTTGATTGCCGAGACGGATATCGTTGTCCACTTTGCGGCGGAGAGTCATAACGATAACTCACTGCGCGACCCAAAGCCCTTCCTCGACACCAACGTGTATGGCACATACACTATCTTGCAAGCAGTGCGCAACCATGACAAGCGTCTCCACCACATTAGCACCGATGAAGTGTTTGGCGATCTAGCGCTTGACGATCCAAACCGCTTTACTGAGGAGACGCCATACAATCCATCCAGTCCTTACTCGAGCACCAAGGCGTCGAGCGATATGCTGGTGCGCGCGTGGATCCGCAGCTTTGGTGTGAAGGCGACGATTAGCAACTGCTCTAATAACTACGGCCCTCGCCAGCACATCGAGAAGTTTATCCCACGGCAAATCACTAACATCCTGAGCGACATCAAACCAAAGCTCTATGGCACAGGCGAGCAGGTACGTGACTGGATTCACGTTGATGACCACAACTCAGCAGTGCACTTGATTCTCGAGAAAGGCACGCTGGGCGACACCTACATCATTGGTGCAGATAACGATCACGTCAATAACAAAGCAGTGATTGAGATGATCTGCGACTTAATGGGCAAAGGTAAGGACTGGTACGAGCATGTCAACGATCGCCCCGGCCACGACATGCGCTATGCGATGGACTCGAGCAAGCTGCGCCGCGAGCTCGGCTGGCAACCACAATATACCGACCAAGATGGCATGGCTAACGGCCTACGCCAAACCATTGAGTGGTACACTACCAACCGCGACTGGTGGCAAGCCCAAAAAGCCGCTGTAGAAGCAACCTACGCTAAGCAAGGACAATAAGCCAATGCCTGACGCCCCCAGTAAAACTCGCGTGAGTAGCAAGATCGCCTATCAAAACCCCTGGATCACCATCCACGAAGACCAAACACGCGACCACGCAGGCAACCTGGGGGTATATGGCTATATGGAGTCGCGAAACTCGTGTATGGTCGTTGCCGTCGATGAGCATGAGCGCATCTACCTGGTGCACGGCTTCCGCTACCCCTCGCAGAGCTTTGGCTGGGAATTGCCTGGTGGCGGTGGTGACGGCGAAGATCTGCTCACTGCCTCCAAGCGTGAGCTAGAAGAAGAGACTGGTATCGTTGCCCAGTCGTGGGAAAAGCTCGGTGAATCATATGTATGCAACGGCCTAATGACAGAGAAAATGGCGGTGTGCTTGGCACGAGACCTGTCTTTTGGCGGCAACAAAGAACAATCAGATGAAGTATTTAGCGATATGCGATTCTTTACCGACGAGGAGATCGACCAGCTTATTACCCAAGGCGATATTAACGACTGCCAGACATTAGCTGGCCTCCATTATTATCATATATGGCGAAAGGAGAACGCATGAATTTCAACCCATCAAGCTACAACGACCTTACCGTGACTGAATCGCCAATTCCAGGGCTATTCGTCATTAAACTGCCCGTCCATGGTGACAACCGTGGGTGGTTCAAAGAAAATTACCAGAAGGAGAAGATGGAAGCGCTGGGACTACCTGCCTTTACCATTGTACAAAACAATATCAGCTTCAATGACAAAGCTGGTGCAACACGTGGTCTACACGCCGAGCCCTGGAATAAGTTCATTAGTACCGCGAATGGCCGCGTGTTTGGTGCGTGGTGCGACGTGCGCCAAGGCCCAACCTTTGGCCGCACATTCTCTGTGGAGATTAATCCTGGCACAGCAGTGTTCGTACCCAAGGGCGTGGCAAATGGCTACCAGACACTGGATGATAACGTGGCATATACCTACCTGGTTGATGCCCATTGGTCGCCAGAAGCACAGTATACTTTTGTTAATCTCTTCGACCCAGCGCTGGACATTGCATGGCCACTCGGCAAAGATCAGGCGATCATCTCGCACAAAGATGCTGCACACCCCCTCCTGCGCGACGTACAGCCAATGGAATTATAAGACGAAAGGAAGCTTGTATGACAGATCACACCTCTACCCTCATCATTGGTGCCAACGGGCAATTGGCCAAGGCAATGCAGCGGCAATACCCTAGCGCTCGAGCGGTTGGGCATAATGAGCTCGACCTCTGCAACGCAGCAGCTATTGCAACCTTCGACTGGTCTGGCATTAAGACAATCATCAACACTGCTGCTTATACCAATGTTGACGGCGCAGAAATAGCCGAAGGCCGCGCAGCAGCCTGGCGCATTAATGCCCAAGCGGTGGGACAGCTTGCTTGTATCTGCTCCGAGCGAAATATTACCTTGGTTCATGTGTCGAGCGATTATGTTTTTGATGGTGAGACAGCACCACACACCGAAGATGAGCTATTTAGCCCCTTAAGTGTCTATGGTGCATCCAAAGCAGCAGGCGACATTGCCGCGAGCACCACGCCACGGCACTATATTATCCGCACCAGCTGGGTGATCGGCGACGGTAAAAACTTCGTGACAACGATGCTTGGCTTGGCCGCAAAAAATATCGCACCAACAGTAGTAGCAGACCAAATCGGCCGTCTGAGCTTTACGCCAGAAATTGCACGGGCGATTGACTACTTAGTAGAGAACAAGGCACCATACGGTACCTACAATGTGACAAATAGCGGCCCATTAGCAAGCTGGGCAGACATCACGCGGCAGATCTTTGCCTTGGCAGGGCGTGATGACTTACCAGTAACAGATACAACCACCGCCGAGTATTTTGCTAATAAGCCCGGCGTCGCACCACGGCCGCTCAATAGTGACCTCAGCCTTGATAAACTCCATGCGACTGGCTTTGCCAGCCAAGACTGGCGCGAGGCACTACGCGAATATGTTACTCTAAATAACTCATTAAAGTAACCCTTGACTACTTGTCATAGCTTTAGGGTATCATCTCACGACGTGAATAATTTTGTTTGACTTCGTGCATTATCTAGACTGACTCTTTCGTACACTGTTATATATTCCCATTATCTTCGGTATTATGGTACTATTACTTTATCTGGTATGATAAGTATATAGTTAGAACAAAGGAGTTTTACGTATGAAAGGTATCATTTTGGCAGGTGGTTCGGGTTCGCGCCTGTGGCCGATTACTAAAGCAATTAGCAAACAGCTGATGCCTATTTATGACAAGCCAATGATCTATTACCCTCTCACCACGCTGATGCAAGCAGGGATTCGCGACATCCTCATCATCACTACCCCAGCTGATCAAGCAGGCTTCCAGCGCTTGCTTGGTGATGGTGCGCAGTGGGGTATCAATCTGCAATATGCCATTCAGCCCAGCCCCGATGGCTTGGCACAGGCATTTATCATTGGTGAGGAATTTATTGGTAACGACAAGGTGGCACTCGTCTTGGGTGACAACATCTTCTACGGCGCAGCGCTTGATGACTCGCTGCGCGCCTGTACCGACCCAGATGGCGGTGTGGTTTTCGCTTACAAAGTATCTGACCCAGAGCGGTATGGCGTTGTAGCCTTTGACGATAACAATCATGCGGTGTCGATCGAAGAAAAGCCCGCCCAACCTAAGTCGAACTTCGCAGTGGTAGGGCTCTATTTCTACGACAATGATGTGGTAGAAATTGCGAAGAATGTCCAGCCAAGCGACCGTGGAGAGTTAGAAATTACCTCTGTAAATGCTGAGTATCTGCGACGCGGCAAACTAAAAGTCCAGACACTAGACAACGGCGATGTATGGCTTGATACTGGGACGATTAGTAGCCTAACCGATGCTGAGGACTTTGTGCGCGTTGTACAGAATCGCACTGGCCAAGTCGTTGGCAGCCCCGAAAAGACTGCGCACATCAACGGTTGGATCACCGACGAGCAGCTTGCCGAACTTGCTGCACCGTTAAAAAAATCAGGCTACGGAAATTACCTCTCGGCGTAGTATAATAATACCAATATGAAAACGAATACCAAGACAGTGTGTGTGATCGTCCCAGCCTACAACGAAGCGACGGTCATCAAGGACGTGATTAAACAATCCAAGCGAGTCTTTGCCAAAGCCAAGGCAGCTGGCTATACGATCGACGTTGTGCTAGTAAATGATGGGTCGAAGGACGACACACTCACTCAAGCCAAAAAAGGCGGCGCCATCACGATCGATCATATCCTTAACTCTGGTGCGGGCGGCGCAACTTTAACTGGTCTATCGTATGCTCGGCAGCATGGATACGACATTGCTGCTACGATGGATGCCGATGGCCAGCACGCGCCAGAGGATGTGTTGGCAGGTATCGCGCAGATCGATGAGCGCCAAGCTGATTTACTTATCGGTAGTCGTCTCATTGACAGCACCGGCATGTCCAAGACAAAAGTGCTCGGCAATAAAGGCTTGAGTCTCATCACCAAACTCTTATTTGGTATTAATGTGACAGATTCACAGTCTGGCCTACGTATCTATTCGCGCCGCGCCATTGATAACCTCGACTGGAAGTCAACTGGTTACGAATTTTGCTCGGAGATGATCTGGCGTGCCAAGCAAGCGGGGATGACAATTGGTGAATATCCAATCAAGGCAATATACACCGACTACTCCCGTGCTAAAGGTCAAAACAACTGGAATGCCATCAATATCGTCAAACGCTTACTCAAACAACGCTTAACGGAGCTCTTCGAATGAGATACTTTGCCCTTGTCTTGCTCAATGTACCAATTATTCTCTTGGCACTCGTCAATATCATCACCCAATATAAATTACGCAAGATCACTATCACTCGTCTGCGCCACCAGGTGGTGATGTGGCTGGTGGTGATGGCAGTGCTGCTAAGCTGCTTCCCGCTGTATAATATTTCGATTGGCCACCCACCGTTTGATTCGTCGGAGTTAAGTTTGTTTGATATTGTCCAGACGACAGCGATCGTGTTACTCTTCTACATCGTCAACACGCAGCGCCAGCGGATCGATCAAAACGAACGCCGCGTGCGCGACCTCCATCAAGAATTGTCAATTAAACTCTCGGCTCATGACAAAAAATAAATCACTCGATATCGTCATCCCTTACTGGGGCGAATTCGCTCTCCTCAAAGAAGCGGTTGACTCTGTCTTGGCTCAGACGAGCGACGACTGGCACCTAACCATTCTTGATGACCACTACCCATCGACCGAAGCACGCGATTATTACACAAAACTCGCCGACCCACGCATCACCTATATCCGACACAAGAAAAACCTCGGCATTACCAATAACTTCAACTTTGCCGTCCAGCACGTAACGGCACCGCACTGTATGATTGTGGGGTGTGATGATCGGCTCTTGCCGGAGTGCGTAGCAGTGGCACTACAGACAATTGGTGAGGCAGATTTTTATCAGCCAGGAGTGCAAGTGATTAATGACAAGGGGCAGCCATATCTCCCACTGGTTGACCGCGTCAAGCGATTTTTGCAGCCTCGCAAATCAGGGCTTTACTCAGGCGAAAAGCTCGCAACGTCTCTGAGTCATGGTGATTGGCTCTACTTCCCATCGATCGTTTGGAAGACAGCGACGCTTAAGTGGTATTCCTTTGATGCAACATATACTATTTTAGAGGATCTTGTTTTGGTGTTTGACTTCATTCTTGATGGCGCAGTGCTTGCTTTTGATCAGACTGAGACATTCCAATACCGGCGCTTTGCCCAGTCGCTCTCAAGCAAAGAAAAGTCGAAGGATGGTGTGCGCTTTGCAGAAGAAAATGCAGTATATAATAGCTATGCTCAGCGTTTTGCATCGGTTGGCTGGCATAAAGCCGCTCGGGCAGCACGGCTCCATATTACATCGCGCATTCATCAGTTGTTGTCGTAGTTAATGTAATTTGAATATCCTCTCACCTCTATAAAAATAGGTTATTTTATGGTAAATTAGTGTCTCTTTGCTCTTGCATTACTGCATAGTAAAGCTTGAGAGTGACATTCATGAGCGGCAATTCGTTTACTATTCTTTTCTGTTAGCTAATCCTAGTTTCGTCACAGACGAGATCATGGATGCAAAAATTGGTTTTTATTCTTTGTAAAACACTCTGGTTAAGTGTTGTTGCAGGACTTAAAAGAGCGTGCGTCTTGAATAAGATAAAGATGTGACAAGAGTGTGAAAAAAATGAACTCCTCTATATCAAGAAATATTGCTCCTTTGTGCTGCACGAAAAACCGGTTCAGTTTCCTTGAGCCGGGTTACTTCTTATATACTCTACCTTACGTTTGCTTCAGTCGTTTCGGTTTTCTCTTTATCGACCTCGGCAAACTTACGCTCCACCGCCATGATGTATAGCTGCATAAAGATTGGGCGAGGTAAGACATCATACAGATACCACACCAGTGTTTTCTTGGCATGTGGAAGCTCGGTGTTTTTCCACGGAGTGAGTGCAAAATACTTTTGCCACAGCAGCCGGTTGGGGTGCTTGTTGCCAACTTCCCACGGTTTACCCTGAATGCCATAGAGCGAGTGAATAATCTTGGGGCTGTAGTAGTTGGTCATAATCTCGTCGTAACTATAGAAATATGGCTGCTTAAGGTTGTTAATGCGCAGCAAATCTTGCGGTCGATAGGCATAAAACGCACTGGAGAAATTATAGGCGATATCGAGCGTCTTGATCTGCCCGCGGAACATAACATTACAGAGGTCTTGATCGGCAATGACATAGTCGCTTTTCTTCGACAGGTGCTCAACGACTTGACTCGATACATCATCTTTGAGCCATTTTTTGTGATTGATAAGCATGATACCACAGTTGTAGTAGCCATCGGTAGGCTGGAGTCCAATCGTTGCTTTGTGCTGATTGGTGAGGGTGTCGTAGGCCAGTGCCATGATATTTTTCTCAAAATCAAGCTCCAGCAAGCCATCAAGGGAGCTGGTAATGATCGTGTGCGGATTAAGGTAGAGTACGCGATCGGTCTTGATATCAAGATCGGCTAGCGCCAGCATTTTAAGCCACGTCACATACACACCATGCCACGGCTTAACGCCTAGCTTCTGCAGTTTCTTGTGGTACGCGTTAGGGTTGATTAATGTCAAATAGGCATTGGGGTATTTTTCAACCAACTTTTTGAGGCGATCTTTGCTTTGTTTACTCAGCTTATACCCACAATAAAAAATATGAATCTCGTCGAGTGTCTTATTGTTCTCGAGCAACGATGCAATCGAAATCGCACTGACAACTGCGTAGTTATCGTCACTTTGATACAAGACGTTTAAGATTTTCTTTTTGACTCTGGGCATGGCCTGCCTCTCTCCTTTATTCCACCGCTGCTATGTTTTTTACGTAGTTTTCCAGTAATGGCTGGTAGCTCTCACTGATGAATCCGGTGTTGTGCAACTTCGACAAATTCATATCACTATACATTGGTCGAGGTGCAAACGGAATCTTGTCTTTACTATACTCTTGTGTTGACACTTTTACAACCCTATCGCGATCGTGCCCTGCATATTCGAAGATATCCTCGGCAAGCTCTGCCCACGACTTGATTGGTCCGGAGTTAGAAACGTGATACAAACCATACTCAGCCTTGGTGTCTATCAAATGCTTGGTGGCACGCGCAATCTCCGATGCAAAGGTTGGCCGACCATATTGATCATCCACAACCTTGGGATTAATGCGCATGTCAGCCAGGCGCTTCATCGTCCGTGGGAAGTTGTGCCCATCACCAATCACCCACGAAACACGTAGCACATAATGACGTGGTGCAAGGCTAACCAGCAGATCCCCTGCTGCCTTGACGTCGCCATAGACCGACAGTGGTGAGAGCGATTCATCCTCACCATGGTTTTTGTTCGTCCCATCAAAGACATAGTCGGATGAATAGTGAACCAATGTAATATCGTGCTCCAGCGCTACCTTGACGAGATTGCGCGGGCCAACAGCATTGACCTGCCAGGCTTTGGTGCGGCCTTCAATCGTTTCGGATCCATCGGCATTAACGAACGCTGCCGCGTTGATAATAACATCCACACCCGACCAATCATACCCAAGCACCTGCTCTTCATCAGCAATGTCGAGCTGCTGGTGACCCAGTGCCGTTGCCTTTGGATATATCTCCTGGAGCGCCCGCCCCACTTGGCCATTACAACCCAATATTACAATCCCCTTGCTCATATACCCTCCTTTGTTTCCGCTATTATAGCACAGTTAGCGTAAGCTTTTTGAAATATCTGAAATCGCATGGTCGATGTAGGATAAAAAACACGCTGTTGAGCCATTTTACTACTGTTAAGCGCTCATATAGTCTCGCTCAATCCCACCCCCTTGGGGTATCATTGCAATCAATTTGCTACGTAGTGAGCTAGGAGAATCTGAATCTCACAGCCTCTCTTAGTGCTGGATTTTCTCCCGCACTTCACCTTGATGAGCTGTGAAATCAATCGTTACGATCAATTGCTGGCTCTGACACAAGGGGGGCCGGTGTCTCGTAGACATCGACCCTTTAGTGATCTATCGGAGAGGGTGTAGAAAGACAGAGCGTGAAGATTTTGCAATTTAGGTAGAGATGATGCAGGCCTGATACTCTCTTGTAAAAAGCCATAAGATTTACTTTGCAGCGGCAAACAATACTACACAGCCATAGAGCGCAGTTGCTGGTGATAGACTGCCGCAAGTAGCGCCGCTTGGATGATACCTGCCACCATAAAACACAGCACACTACCCAGCATCGCATAGTGCTGCACCACGCCATACGACACCACTGTGAGCGCGATATTACTCAGCAAAAGTATATAAAACTGCCCCTTGAATTCGCGCAGCACAGTGAGGATATTGATATAAATCGACACCAGCGCATTAGCCACCGCTCCCACTACCATGATGAGTAGCTCGGTGTGATAATCGGTGATGCGCGCATTGAAGATGAGCGTAAGAAGCGGCGCTCCAACCAGCCACGTCGCAATCAGTGTCAGTGCACTAATCCCTAAGATGATAAGGATAATTTTGCTCACCAGCGCGTGGAATTCGAGGCGCTTCTGCCGGTGATAGAGCTCCGACAGCTGCACAATATTGGGCTGAATAATGAAGGTAATAAACAGTGAGAGTAATGTAATGGGCATGGCCATAATACCAAAATAAGCGATCTCGTGCGTGTGGAATTTGTCAAGAAAATAGCGCGGGATATTAAGCGAAAACATCGTCAAGAATGTGGTGAGAAACACTGGTGCGCAGCGCCGCATGATCATACCAACATGGCGTAGCTTAGGCACGAGATGATCGATATGGGGCTGGATAGATTCATACCGCTGTACCTGTTGCCAATCATACAACACAAGCATGAGAGCATTAACCACCACAATTGCCACCACCCCCCACAGCACACTATGCACAAGCATATCGACGAGCAAAAATGCCACAAAGCCCCCTACCGCCTTAATCGTAAGCGAATAGCCAACGACGTAGAGCTTGTGGTGAATCTGCAGCACGCCATAGAGTGCGTCGGCCACTGCCTCCAGCGCCTTGAAGAGCACAAGCGCAATGATGATACTCGACTTAACGACATCATAGTGATTTGCCGCGCAAAACAGCACCGCACCAACCATCATCACGATCGACGTCACGAGTTTGACGGCAAGGTAACTGCTACTACTAAACTCTTTGCGCACATCCGACACCTGATAAGTACGCCCACCCCACAAACCAATCGCCCAAAACACCACCGAGAGCGACAGCGCAAAGGAAAAAACCCCCGAGTCGGCAATGCCATTCAGCCGCGTAATAAGTAGCAGGAGCGCTGGCGAGATGGCGCTTTGCAAAAAGGAGCCGATAGAGTTCCAGATATAATTTTTAGATTGCATAATCTTATTTAGTATACCACTGGTTGATTATTTCTCGCGATTTAGACCATAATTTGCTCTGTTGTGATTTGTGCTCTATAATCAGGCGTGTTATGAAGAAATATTGGGCATTATTCGAATCATTTATTGCACGGCCAGAGCGGGTCTTTCTTTCGCTGTGTTTGTTGTTTGGCTTATTGTCGGCGTTTTTTGTGCCGCAGCTGTCGGTGAGTGATGAGAATATGCACTACTTGCGGGCGTATGCACTGGCAGATGGCCGCTTAGAATCCAAGCGCTGCACCTACCCAGCGGACGTTAATGGCCGGGCATCATCGGTGTATCATGGCAATATTAGTGCTGATTATTCGCGCCCTATCAACCGCTCAGATCTCAAGACAACAAGCAAATGCAACAGTGCTGTGGGCTACGCACCAATTATGCATGCGCCGCAAACGCTTGGTATTTTTATTGCTAATCTCTTCAATGGGTCGACGGGCTTGACGATTCTCTTTGGGCGGATTGCAAACTTACTGTTCTATGCGCTCAGTGTATTTTTCATTATCAAGTGGGTGCGGATTGGCAAGTGGGTCTTTGCAGTGGTGGGGCTGCTACCACTGATGGTTCATCTCGCTGCCTCGCTCTCGAGCGACGTCATGACGAACGTGGCGATATTCCTCATTACCGCCATGACTCTCAACCTCTACACCCAAGAGACGCCGATCCGCCGCAAGCAAGTTGCTAGCCTCTTAGCTATAGCGGCGCTGCTGGCATTGACCAAGGCAGTTAATGGTTTGCTGCTCTTCCCGCTTCTGTTTTTGCCAAGGCGGATCTTCGTCTCAAACAGCGAGCTTACAAAATTGCCATCACTACTCAAGAAGCTCCCCTTCAACCTGCACAAGTGGGCGCTGATCGCGGGCGCTGGCATTGTATCGCTGGCGGCACTGCTCATCTGGCAAAAGATCTATGATGGTGCGCTTCTTTCATCTGGCGCGGCAGATAATCCGCTGCATCACAACCCACTTGGCTTTATCCGCATCCTCTTTAATACCTATATCAATCCAAACATTGGCTACACCGACATCGTGGTACGTGGGAGTGTGGGTGACTTCTCAAGCTTCAAATATCACCTGCCGCTCTTTGTTTTGATTCCACTCTTTCTACTGGTCTTTCTTGCACTCATCAAGCGTGATAAGACTGAGGAGCAAGCACTAGCACCAGCCGCTGGTCGATTAGCCGTGGCCAACCTTACCACTGTTGCCGTCTTCATTGCGGCAGTTTCGTACGCTATGTACACCGCCTGGGCGCTGCTCCCGATTCGCTTTGGTGCTGGTGCATACTATGCCGATGGAGTGCAGGGGCGTTACTTTACGGCACTACTCGTGCTCCTCATCCCCTGTGGAGTGTGGCTACGCAAGTATGTTTGGTTCCATACTGCCTCGGCTAAGGTGTTTCACGCCCTTATATTCTTTGGCTGCGGGGCAATTTTGCTATACTATACCTTTGGCACCTATTGGGCCTATCACGCGCCGATACCGGTACCACCAGTGGCATAAAAAGATCTACCTCGACATATCTTCGTTTCTTAGTTTGCACTTCATCTCATGAGTGCGTATAAAGAACTGTTACTATCTTGCTTCCACACCAGAGATTTTGTTCTTGAAAATATCGACCCTGTCACACTACAGAAAATACACAATTATGCAAGGGGCTTCAAAAATTCTTTTTTCACCTTCCCCTTTCATTACGCTTATGCTATAGTGACATGGAACACTAATAGCACAAGCATTATGAAATTATTACGTACTCTATCCAAAAAACGTCTCACGCTCATCATTAGTATTGGCCTTGCACTCGTCGTCGCTGGTGGTTATGGTGCCTATATCGCAACGCGTCCTGCTCCACTGCCAACCCTGTCGGATGAGCCAACACCAGCCCAAAAACAAACACAGCACAAGACCGATGCCACCACGAAAGAATCATTTTTAGACAATAACACAGACCATAATACGACCAATACCAAAGATACTTCGCAGCAGCGCACCACCCAGGCTCAGCCCGCGCCAGTTCCAACGTCAGTGAAGCATATTGAGCTCTCTGCTGAGCAGTCAGGCGAGACGGTCGTCGTGACTACTAAGCTGAGAGAACAAGGCTTTTCCTCCGGTCAGTGTGTGCTGACGGTCACCAGTGGCGGGCAGCGCTCCGAGCAGCACGCCGCCATCATCTACCAGCCAGAATACTCCACCTGTGCTGGCTTCTCTGTGCCCGCCCGATCATTACCCAAAGGTACGTGGCATATCTCTCTCGCTGTCACGCCGCTTAATGGCAAGACACTCACGAAGACACTTGATAAGGAGATTCGCTAGATGATGGCTCAGTCATACTTCACTAGTCACTCCTTTTTGGCACGCTGGCGGTATATCCTGGCAGGTGTGTTGTGTGTGAGTTTATTTGCTGCGACTATCTTATCCCGCCCAGCCCAAGCAGTGACGGCGGCTGATTGGCGAGCAGGCAATATCGTTGATGATTTGCTCTTTACTAATAGCGAAGATATGTCAGTGGCAGATATTCAGGCGTTTCTCAACAGCCTCAACCCACAATGCGACACCTATGGCCGGCAACCCGCTACTGAACACGGCCGGCGCGATATCAGCCGAGCACAGTATGCCGCCGCTCGAGGTTGGCATGGGCCACCATATGTCTGCCTCAAGGACTATTATGAAGTGCCTAAATACACACCAGGTAATTACATCCCTGCCAATAACTTCGGTGGAGCGATCCCGGCTGGAGCGGTCAGCGCTGCGCAGATTATCTATGATGCTGCCAAGCAGAATAATCTTAATCCCAAAGTCCTGCTGGTGAAGATCGCCACCGAGTCGGCTGGCCCGCTCACTTCTGACACTTGGCCCCTCCAAAACCAATACACCTATGCCATGGGCTCACACTGCCCCGATAGCGGCCCAGGTGGCAGTGCCAATTGCGATCGCAATTATGCTGGCTTCTCGATGCAAGTTGCCTCAGGAGCACAGCTCATCCGCTGGTATCTGGATAGCATGCAGCAACCGTGGTGGTCGTACAAAAAGCCGTTTGCGACCAATCGCATCCTGTGGAATGTGGTGCAGCGAGGCTGCGGCGCTGGCGATGTGTATATCGAGAGCAAGGCCACAGCGGCACTCTACACCTACACACCCTACCAACCCAATCAAGCAGCCCTGGCCAATATGTATGGCTTAGGCGATCATTGCAGCGCCTATGGCAACCGCAACTTTTGGCGCGTGTGGAATGACTGGTTTGGCTCGACCCAGCATAGTCGGCCACTGATTAGCTTCCGATCACACAGCAGCTACATCGGCTGGACGGGGGTAATTCATAACCGTGGCATTACGGGTATCACCGGCCAAAGCAAGGCAATGCAAGCTCTCACGATCGATGGTGAGGTAAGTTATACTTCATACAGCAACGAGCGCGGTTGGCAACCCACTGTGCAGGGTAGTATGCAATCGGGCACAACAGGGCTTGGCCGGCCAATCACTGCCGTCAAGATCCAGCCAACTGGTACTCTCGCCCAGGCGTACGACATCTACTATCGCGCCCACGTGAGCTACATTGGCTGGATGGGTTGGGCTAAGAATGGTGAAGTAGCTGGTGTAACTGGCGGAGCTAACAACGCTATCGAAGCGGTCGAAATAAAGCTGGTACGCAAAGGAACACCCGCGCCTGAATCATCCGGGGTAGCGTATAAAAATATCGCGGCACATGGCGATCCATCACCCCTCAAGCTCTCACTCAGCTCACACGTGGGCATGGTGGGCTGGCAGCCAGAAGTGCGCGATGAGATGATGAGCGGCACCACTGGCCAAAGCCGCCGCATCGAAGCCATCAAAGCATCGCTCCACAACACAACGGGCCTGCCAGGCAACATCCAATATTCATCACACGTTAGCTACGTCGGCTGGCAAGATTGGAAGCAAGCGGGCGACGTATCCGGCACCACAGGGCAGTTCCGCTCCATTGAGGCAGTCCGCTTCTTACTCACTGGCAAACTTGCCACTGCATACGACATCTGGTACCGAGGTTACTCGCAATACGTCGGCTGGATGGGTTGGGCCAAGAATGGCCAACCAGCTGGTTCAACTGGTGCCTACCGACAGCTCGAAGCACTAGAGGTGCGCCTTGTGCCGAAGCATACACTCAGCTTGCCCGGCGGTGCCTTTTATAACCCAACCAATACTGCTGTGCCCGATCTCTACCAACTGAGCTACGCTGCCCACGTAGGCTACATCGGCTGGATGCCCGATGTATCGCACCCTATCATGGCTGGCACTACTGGAAAATCACGCTACCTCGAGGCAATCCGCCTTGGCAAAGCCGTATCGCTGCGCGATGGTTCACCCATTACCGTCCAGTGCGAAGCAAAAACTGCTGGCCAGTGGCTCCCATCAGTCACTCTCTCATCATCACAGCCTTGTGGCACGACTGGTCAGAGCAAAGCGCTCGAAGCCCTCAAGCTTAGCCTCAGTCCCGCCGACGCCGCTCGCTACGATATTTATTACAACACTCACCTCTCCTGGGTAGGTTGGCAGGGCTGGAAAAAGAACGGCGAGGTTGCCGGCGACCGACCCGGTTCGCATATCGAAGCAGTGATGATGAAGCTGGTGGAGAAGAGTAACTAGTAACTACTAGATGTACAAAACAATCCTCCCACATCTGTGAGAGGATTGTTTGTATATATCACAGCAAGGCAACAGCTTTACTCGTAAATCGCCGCCACTTTCTCCTCAATATTCTTCCATTGATAGTCGTTGGCTGTTTGGCGGCCACCAGCGATGAGTTTGTCACGCAGTGCTTTGTCTGCTACCAGGCGCTCCACCGCCGCGACACCAGCCGCTATATCACCCTGTTGGTAGAGGAGGCAGTTCTCACCATCCTTGAGGTATTCCACATTGCCACCATTGGGCACTACCACTGAGAGGCCACCAGTTGCCATCATCTCAAGTGGTGGGTAGGAGAAGCTCTCGAGGATGCTTGTTTTGATGAGAATGTCACAGCTAGCGTATACTTCGCCGACCTTCTCAGGCGCAATGCGATTGTAGAATGTATCGACGCGGTACCAGTCCTTAGGCTCTTTGCGGTACGATAAGTATGAAATTTCATACTTCGCAGGGTCAAGTTGGTTGATAATACGGAAGGCTTCGTCGGTATTCTTGTACTCACTCTTGCTATCGCCCTCAACGAGGATTTTTATCTTGCGACCACTGTCAAAGTCGCGCTCACGGTATGGATAGTACTCGATATCGATGCCGTTCGAGACATACTTCGCATCCTTGCCAAACATATCTTTAAGCCACTTCTGGCACCAGAGCGACATTGTTACGTAGCGCACACCCGACTGGTCACAGTATGATGCGTTCGCCGCGAAGCGTGGGCCACCCGTGCCGGGGATATAAAAATCAGTCTCGAAGTTCTGAACAAAGTAGAGCCGATTGCGTACATTGGGGTGCTTTTTGATAATCTCTACCGTCGACCACAGCGTCGCCACTTGTGTGTCAAAGAAGGCCTCTATCTTCGTCTTATGCGCTGTAATAACATTAAAACCTGGCAATTCAGAGCGGTATTGGTAGGTCTTTTTGGCCTGCTTAAGGGCATGCTTACTCACTGAATCGATCAGCGTTACATCCCAGCCCGCCTTGCGCAGAATATCGGCATGTTTGACGGCAACGATCACCCCACCCGAGATATCCGTCGAAGGCAAGACAAAGCCAATATTGCGCGCCAAGCGCTCCCGTATAAACGATGCAAGCGTGTAGCCAGTGTAGACCGTCGAATAATCATTGGTGGCAATCTTGTGTGCATTTTCACCCAGCTGGGTGCGCAGTGCTTTGTTGGTAATAAGGCGATCGAGCGCTGTGTACCAATCGTTATCCGCGCCAACCAAGAGGCCCGTCTCGCCGTCCTTGACCTGCTCGGCAAAGGCCCCTACCCGGCTCGCCACCGTTGGCACCTTGACGAGACCGGCCTCGAGCCATTTGTTCTCAGACTTCGCCCGGTTAAAGATCGTATCGACCAGTGGTGCAAGAATAATATCGCAGTCCACCATCACCTTAGGTAGTTCACGCCAATCGACAAAGCCCGAGGTCATCACCCGCTCTTTATACGGCTCAAGTGCGGCCGGCACATCGAGAATCCCGGCTATCTTGAGGTGGAGCTGTGGATATGCATCGAACAGCCGAATCAAGTCTGGGATGACTAGCTCGAAGTCCTCGTTGTGCGTAATACTCCCACTAAAGTACCCGATGATAATTCTGTCTACATCCTTGGCAATCTTCCCTTCAGCCAAATCTTCCAGCGCAATATTAGACGTCTTGATCATCTCATCAGAGGCAGCATTACGGTTAATCAGGACATCACCAGTGGTGTACTTTTGCAGTTCATCACGCAGTTGCGTTGTAGTCGTCACAACGTGGTCGCAGAGCTTAAGCGTTTCACGCATACGGTTCACCCCATCGTCGTAGAGCTGCTTATCGGCCTGGTTCATCTGCTGGACGTATTTGATACCGTCGGTGTACGTTTGATCGATGACAAGATCGTCGATATCGAAGAAGCAGGTCTTGTTGAAGAACTTTGCTTGCTTGATAAACTCCCGTACTGTCTCCGTCACTGGGCAGCGGAAGAATACGAAGCCACGATAGTACTTGAGGTCATCCAGCGAGAGTCGATCATAAAACACACTCTCCACCGTTAACCCCTGCGACATCAACTGCTCCATTTGGTGTGCCACGCGGTAGCGCTCGGGATGCGGCAAGGTGCAACCGTTGATAAAGAGGATATCCTTGTAATACTTCTGTTTGCGCTCGGGGAATTTGCGATAGTAGGCATACTTCGTAGCACGCTTACCAAAGCCAATCATTCCATCGTCTTTGATAATCTTCATGCTTTTCTTGGCGGCTTTGTGTACTTTACCGATCATACGTCCTCCTCTGGCGTTACGTGCGGGTTATATAGTGTGTTGTATCCTTTACCACAGAGTGCAGCAGTTATCTGAGCACTGGTAAGCGGTGTATCTGGCGCAAGAGCGGCAAGTTTGGTACGCGCCACTACCACTGTTGGTGCGTCGATAGTACCAAGATTATAGCGGGCTGTCAAGTAGATATGTTTGGTAAATGAGCGCCGACTGAGCTGCTGAAGCAGACCTACCACCGATGGCTGCAAAATCGACGACAAATTTGCAATCACCTGCTGCTCATCGGCAATCCGTGGCGCCACCGCACCAATCATTGGGCGAGCGGCATCGGCAGCGAGGTGCTGCAGCGTGGCAGCAGGCAGTGCATTATACTGCGTCAGGCATATCATCTCGGCAGTGGTTGTCTCAAGCAACCGACCAACAGTGGTCGACTCATCAAACGACGCGGTGTCAGTGCTATATGCTTGGCCTAAGCTATAGCTCATCTGCCACTGAGCGCCATACTGCGGGTCACGCTCTACCTGAGTCTGCACCTGACGAGCGGCGCTATCCGCCTCGAGAGCGCGGCGCTGCGCATCGATGACGTAAGGCTTAGCATCAAGGTCTTTCGCTGTAGAGGCTTGGTGAACACGCCAATAATAGAGGACCTGCGGTACATGGGCAATCTGCTCGGGCTGCAAAGCCCGTGTTAGGCGCAAGAACAGCTCCCAATCTTGCGTGCCATTATATGCTCCATCTTCACCGCCGACCTCTGTGAGTAACTGGCGCGACATGACGGCAAAGTGTGTAATGTAATTCACTGCGCGCAAAAAATCTTCGTTCCAGTCGGGCTTAAAGAACGGCTGATACGGCCGGCCATGTTCATCCATCTTCGTCTCATCGGTGTAGACAAACTGCGCGCCAGTACGGTCGATTGCGGCCGCGACCCACAGAAGTGCATCAGGGTGGAGCGTATCATCATGGTCAAGCAGCGCAATGTATTCACCCGTAGCCTGTGCGATGCCATAGTTGGTTGCACCAGCAATGTGACGGTTCTTATCCAAAAAGAATGGCTTGAGCTGCGGTGTATCCTCGGCTAGGTCGCGAATCGCCTGACGGGTAGTCTCGTTAGTCGAGGCATCATCAACGAGGATGAGTTCCCAGTGCGGGTACGACTGCGCCGCCACCGACTGTACCATCTCTCGCAGGAACGGAATTGGCGTATTATACGTCGGTACAATGATGGAGATACGCGGCTGCTGAGCAAGCAAACTAAGCGCTGGTGGCTGCTCAGTGTGCTGACGTTGCCATGCATCGTAGATGCGACGCTGGCGAGCATCAAGATAGACTCGATACGGCGCTAGGAGGTAACGTACCGCGCGGTGGAGATGGCGATTGGCTTTGATAAGGTGCGTCAAACGATGTAATATATACGACATTTCTCCCTATTTCCAGGTATGCTTGAGCTTGGTAACACCACCCCACCGGCCATGATCATAATCGCGCTGGACGGAGAAGTGCGGCCCCTCCTCAGTAAAGGCGATCGTCTTGGTGTCGTCCGCCCCCATCAAGCCAGCCTTGATGAAATAACTCCCCTCGTTGAGGTTGAGCTGCACAGTGTAGACCGCGCGATTCTTGTCAGCAATCTTCACTTTTTCTTGGTAGGTGTTGGGGCCATAAACATACTCACCATTCTCGCGGAAGATTGCTACACCAACGTGCTTGACCCCTGTTTGCTGCCACTCTAACTCCACCGTCATAGTTTCGTTATACTCATACACTGTCTGTTCGTTGCCATCACTGCCGCGCAGTGTAATGTCGAAGTCATCTGATATTTGCTCGTCTAGCCCTTCTGACTCGTTGTAGCTCTTAATGTTGCTCCGACTATAGGCGGCGGCGATGCGGTATGGCTTGCCGATCATCTTCACCTTCCCATCCTCGATAAACACTGCCTTGTTGCAAAAGCGCTCTACCGCCGACATATCGTGCGTGACGAGGATAACAGTGCGTTTCTCGCGCTTAAGCTTATCGAAATAGGCGTAGCATTTCTTTTGGAAGGCTTCATCCCCTACCGCCAAGACTTCATCTAGTAGTAAGATATCGGCATGGGCACGGATAGCGATAGAGAAAGCCAGGCGCACCTGCATCCCACTGGAATAATTCTTGAGCCGCTCCTCCATAAAGTCGCCCAGCTCGGCAAAGTCGACGATTTTATCATACATTGCCTCCATCTCGTCATGACTAAAGCCCAGCAACGCACCATTGAGAAAGACATTCTCGCGGCCAGTTAGTTCTGGGTTAAAGCCAACGCCCAGCTCAATAAACGGCACCAGCGAGCCACCCACCTCGACACTTCCGCTATTGGGGGTGTAGATACCAGCAATTGTCTTGAGTAGCGTACTCTTACCTGAACCATTGCGCCCAACAATACCAAAGAAGTCTCCCTCGTTAATGGTAAAATCGATATCTTTAAGCGGAGTAAAAACCCGATATCCTTTGCGCCCCTTGAGGAGGTTAATGAGCTTTTGCTTGATGCCCGAGCTCGCCTCCAGTGGGATCTTGAAGGACTTGGTGAGGTTATTGATAACAACGATTGGTTGCGCCATCTAGATACTCTCCGCAAAATACTGTTGGTTGCGCCGGAAATAAAACACCGCCAACAGAATGATAATGATAATCGAAATAAATGGAATGAGTACCATAGGGTATGCCACGAGGTCGTAGAGCTGGATAGTCTGGGGTGTTACGAGCACCTGGCGCACGTCTTGGATGATCTGGGCGGCTGGGTTGAGCATGAGGTATGGCGCAGCAGCCGGCATACGCTCCATTACCATCTGCAGAGGATAAATAACCGGTGTGGCATAGAAGGCCGCCTGCATGAAGATCTCCCACAGATAGCCAATATCGCGGTATTTCACATTGATCGTCGCAAGGAAAAACGCCACCGCCAAGGAGAGTACATAAAGCTCGAGGATCAGCGGCACCACAAGCAGTGCCTCCCACGACCAATGCACACCATTAAACAAACAAAAGCCAAGAATCACCACCATATTAATGGCGAGGTTGATAAAGGCCGAGATGGTACCAGAGATAACAATGATATATTTGGGGAAATTGATCTTGCGGATCAGGTCGCCCCGCGAGACGATCGACTGTAGCCCCTGCACCGTTGCCTCGCTAAAGAAGTTCCACAGCACAATCCCCACTAAAAGATACACCGGATAGTGCTCGATGTTGCGACCAAGGCCGAGGAATTTGTCGAACACGACAAACAAAATAATAAACAAAAATATCGGTTTGAGGATTGACCACAAATAGCCCAGCACCGATCCCTGGTAGCGTAGCTTGAAGTCCGTTACGACTAACTCGCGCAGCAAGATGCGGTTTTTTCGTTGCAAAAGATTTGTTACTTTCATAGTTTCTCTGGCCATTATATAATATGACCGTGGTAAAAAACAATCTTGCAATCATAGTTCTTAACTGGAACGGCGCCGATGATGCCCTAGAATGCATCGATTCGTTGGCGCAGCAGACGCTGATGCCGACCATCATCGTGGTCGATAACGACTCACATGATGACTCGGTGGCACGCTTCCGCTCATATCAAGCTAAACACCCTGCGCTCAGTCTCGTCATCATTGAGAACCAGCGCAACCTCGGCTTCGCCGGTGGTATTAACACAGGCCTGCGCTATGCTAAAGAGCAGCAATTTCGCTTTGTTGGCGTGCTTAACCCCGACGCAGTAGCTAACACACACTGGTGCCAAGCCTTGGTGGACGAGCTGCGGGCGCATCCAGACTGTGGTATTGCTACTGGGCTGCTGGCTCGCCGCGATGGGACAACCATCGATAGCTCGGGCGACTTCTACACCACCTGGGGGTTGCCTGGCCCGCGCCACCGTGATGAGCCAATTAGCCACGCGCCAACAGAGGCCGGAGCAGTGTTTGGTGCAACGGGTGGTGGAGCAGTGTATCGCACGGCACTGTTCGATACTGTTGACCTTTTTGATGAAGCATTCTTCATGTACTACGAAGATGTCGACCTCAGTTTTCGCACGCAGCTAGCGGGCTGGACGGTGCGCTTCACGCCGTATGCCGTTGCGTATCACAAGGTCGGTGCCAGCAGTAGCAAAGTTCCAGGGCTCGCGGTATACAATACCTTTAAGAACTTGCCACTTATTTTTATCAAGAATGTGCCGGGGCGGCTGTTTTGGTCGATTGGTGCGCGCTTTTGCCTCACCTACTGGCTGATATTCTTGAGTGCACTGCGCCATGGCAATGGTTGGCCAGCACTGCGTGGTATGCTCGCTTCTGTTATTCACCAGCCAGCGGCCTATCGCCAGCGGTTTGCTATCCAGCGGCAGCGAAGCGTATCGGTCGATTATATCCGTAGTATTATCCACAACGGTCCACTACCTAACCAGACAGGCCTACTCAAGTTCCGGAAGTTTTTTACCGGCAAATAACTCAGTTTAGTTGTTCTACCGCAAAACGAACCAGGCGAAATCTCAAAATACTTGCTGATTACTCCTCTCTTCTTCAGTAATACTCTATTTTCTAGTTAACAAGAGAATAAGACTAGCGCCAAAGAGGTGAATTGTAAAAACCGGCTTTCGTATGATAACTGTACAAGAGAAAATATATGGAGGCCAGCAACCCAGCAAGCGGAAAAGCACTATATAGGATCTGGCCGGAACATTTTCGGTGCAGTTATCATACGAAAGAAGTACACCATATTCTATTCGTATGCAATTAACCTGCTCCACCTTACCCCTGTTATGTACGCAATCATTTTGCATATTCGCCATCTATGCGTACAATAATACCTATGCGTCTTCTTGAATACCAAGCCAAGCAGTGCTTGGCTGAGGCTGGTGTGGCGGTGCCGCAGAGTACTGTTGTAGAATCTGCAACGATGGCACCCACTGCCCCTATCGTCCTCAAATCACAAGTCCCGATCGGTAGCCGCGGCAAGGCAGGTGGTGTGGTGATTGTCCGCGAGCAATCCGCTGTTACGCCAACCATTCAGCGTCTCTTTGCTCTCGATATCGGTGGCTACACCCCCACGAAGCTTCTTGCCGAGGAAGTTCTCTCTATCGCCCACGAGTGTTACATTTCGCTCACCATCAATCGCGAGCAATCATCCATCGAGCTACTCGCCCACACCAGCGGCGGCGTCGATGTGGAGGAGCATGAGAGCGCAGCGTTCTTTCGCCAGGCTATTACGCCACAAACAGTTCCTACTGTAGCCGAAGCACTGGCGGAGTATCTGTCGTTACCAGAGCAAGCCTTTGCGCTTGAGGATGTGGTGGCGAATTGTTTGCGTTGCTTTATTGACAACGATTGTCTATTACTCGAGATTAACCCACTCGTTGTGACGACAGATGGCCAGCTCATCGCTGGTGATGCCAAGATGACGATTGACGATGCGGCGCTGTTTCGCCACCCGCAGTGGCACGAAGCAGCCCTAGAAGATCATAATTTCGTCACGCTCGACCATAATGGGACGGTTGCGACGATTGCCAACGGCGCAGGTCTGGCAATGGCAACTGTCGATGCGGTGACTGCCCGCGGCGTGCAGCCAGCTAATTTTCTTGACATTGGTGGCACAGCAACTCCAGAGAAAATCCTGGCTAGTTTTAAGCAGATTGCCCGCTTCCCTGCCGTGGCGCTTATCATTATTAATATCTTTGGTGGTATTGTGCGCTGCGACGACGTAGCGGCGGCCATCATTAGTGCCAAGCAGCAGCTACCTGACCTCCCGCCACTCGCTGTCCGCCTAACAGGTAACCGCGAGGCCAAGGCTAAAGCGCTCCTTGCCCGCGAGCACATTCCACTCTACGATAATCTCTCTCACATCCTGGAGGAGGCTGTATGATGACCCCTGATATCTTTCGTGGTAAGCGTGTTATTGTCCAGGGTATAACGGGCAAACATGGCTCATTTCATACCGAGCGTATGTTGGCACGTGGTACACATATCGTTGGCGGCACGTCACCCAATCAATCGGTTACAGAGGTACACGGCGTGCCTGTCTTCCGGACAATTCGCGAAATTCAAGCGCAGCAGCCTGTCGATATTTCCGTCATTTTTGTACCAGCAGCTCATGCCAAGGCAGCGATTATGGAGGCAATTGACGCAGAGGTGCCACTCATTATTTGTATCACCGAGGGTGTGCCTGTCCACGATATGTTGCATATAAAACAACGCCTGGCAACCAGTTCTTCGATTTTGATCGGCCCCAACTGCCCTGGCGTTCTCATCCCCGGCGTGCATAACCTTGGCATCATCCCTGCCACGCTCGCCACGCCAGGCCATACTGCCATCGTCAGCCGCAGTGGTACGCTCACCTACGAAGCAATGAGCCTCCTCACTCAGGCAGGTATTGGCCAGCGTTATGTGATTGGGATTGGCGGCGATATGATTGGCGGCAGCAGCTTTATTGATTGCTTGCAGTTGTTTGAACAGGATGTGACAGTAGAGCAGATTGTGCTGATCGGTGAAATTGGTGGCACGAGCGAGATTGCCGCGGCGGATTATATTAAGCGTCATATAAGCAAACCAGTCTATGCTTACATTGCGGGCCACAGTGCACCATCTGGAGTACAGATGGGCCATGCTGGGGCGATCCTTGGCACAAATGAGCTGGAGTCAGCCCAGGCCAAGACGGCACGGCTCGAGGCCAGTGGCGCAGTGGTGGCATCGTCCATCCAGTCGCTCATCGCGCTCATACCAACCAATAAGTGATACAATAAGGCTACGATGAAAATAATCACCATTCTTATCCCTGCCTACAACGAAGCAGCTGTTTTGCCACAGCTGTTTGCCCGGCTCGAGGCGCTGCAGCGCAGTATCGATCGCCGGCGCTACCAGTTCGAATTCTTATTTATTAATGATGGCAGCCAGGATCACACGCTCGAGCTCATCCAGATCGAGCAGCAACACAACTCTGCCATTGCCTACCTCAATCTCTCGCGCAACTTTGGTAAAGAAGCTGCTATGCTCGCTGGCTTCGACCACGCCGCGGGTGATGCCGTCGTGGTAATTGATGCCGACCTGCAAGACCCACCAGAGCTCATCCCGCAGATGATCGAGCTGTGGGAACAGGGGTATGATGATGTATATGCGCGGCGCCGAAGCCGCTCCGGCGAGACCTGGCTCAAGAAAAAAACTGCCGCGTGGTACTACCGCCTCCTCCAGAGTACGACACATATTCCTGTTCAGATCGACACGGGTGACTTCCGCTTACTGAGCAAGCGCTGCGTCACTGCCATCACCCAGCTGCGCGAATCTCAGCGCAATACCAAAGCGATCTTTAGCTGGGTGGGGTATAAAAAGAAGGAGATCCTCTACGACCGCGACCCACGGGCTGCTGGTAGCATCAAGCAAAGTCCGCGCACGCTCATTAACCTGGCTATTGACGGCATCACGAGCTTTACGACCGCACCACTGCGCATCTCGGCCGTGCTGGGTTTCCTTATCGCCTTCTTGGCTTCTATCTATATCCTCTATCTGCTCATTCGACCACTGTTCGGTGTGCCAACTGGTGCAGGCTATTCGTCGCTCATGGCAGTCATTCTCTTTCTTGGTGGAGTGCAGCTGCTGAGTTTGGGGGTTATTGGCGAATACATCGCCCGGATTTTTAGTGAGACGAAGCAGCGCCCACCTTATCTCGTCGAGGAACATCGTGAGGCTCGCCATCGCAAATAACAGCGGTAAATTACTGCGGTTTGCGCTCGTTGGTGGGATTAATACAGCGATCGATATTGGCTTGCTGTTTGGGCTCACCGCGCTTGGCGTGCCAAAGCTCGCGGCTAATACGGTGTCAACGGGCCTAGCCTTTATTTTTAGCTTTTTTGCTAATAAGTCGTACACTTTTCGCGCTCAGGGTGATGTGCGTCGGCAACTGATCTTGTTTGTCGTTGTCACTCTGGCGGGCTTGTGGGGGCTGCAAAATGCGGTTATTTTCTGCGCTTCGCCTGTCCTGGCCTCTGTTATTCATGCCGAGTCACTTGTGCTGTTGCTTGCAAAAATCATTGCCACTGGTGCATCGCTGGTGTGGAATTATTATTTATATGATCGTGTTGTTTTTCTAACAACAAAGAGATAATACTCTACTTCAATACGGTTTCTGAACAATAAGCTCACAAACTCACTATACGCTCACAACTATTATTGACGCTGATAATCATCCGCCACCCGCACAATATCATCCTCTGTTGATGGGTGCGCTGGGTCGGTGTGTTGCCAGAGCTCAGCAATGATCGTTGGGTGCTGGGCGTCACCACAGGCACGGTGGCGTTCCCCTGCCGCCAGCCTCACGATATCACCTGCCTGAGCTGGTATTGGCTGGGCTGGTAGCTCGTCGCTCATGCTGCGATAGTACGCACCGGCGGTCAGAAAACACCACAATTCCGCCCGCCGATGATGATATTGCCAGCTCAGGCGTGCGCCTGGCTGGACAAAAAGAATCTTGGGGCTGAGCGGCGCATCGACTTTATCCTTGGTTTCTACCCCCGAGGCCGCAAAGAAGTCCGCCGCAAACTGCTCTGCCTGCGCTGGGTCAATACAGACAAACCCACCCCATGGCCGCTGGCTATCTACCCCGGTGATGTGGTAGCCCACCTGGCGGAGAACGTGCTCGATTTGCGCCACGCTTGTCTGAGCTGCTATGTGTTGCGGTAGTTTCATCATATTACTCGTAATATGGGTATTATAACACTTTTATGCAGAGTTGAGTTATTATTATCCGCCTTGACATACCCTCGCTCATCTGGCGCTTTTGGTGCAGGAGCTGTATACTAGAGGGTATGAGTTTTCATATTGCAATCGACGCCCGCGTGATCAATTCTGGCACGGGCACATACGTCGTGAAGCTGCTTGAGCAGCTGGAGCGGCTTGATACGACCAACCGCTATAGCATCCTTGTCCCCACCAAGGACCGCGACTACTGGCAGCCACACAACCCTAACTTCACCATCCGCACGGTCGACTTTGCTAATTATTCGCTGGCAGAGCAGCTAGGCTTCCGCCGCTATCTGGATGAGCTGAAGCCCGACTTAGTACACTTTTGCATGCCGCAGCAACCGGTCTTTTACAGAGGTAAGCACGTCACCACGGTGCACGATATGACCCTCCTCAAGACGTATAATTCCGACAAAAATTGGCTGGTGTTTCATCTCAAACAATTGGTGGGGCGCTGGGTATTTCGGCGGATAGCCCACACCAGCGAGCATATCATCGCCATCTCTCAGACAACCAAGCAAGAATATCAGAGCTTTACTAAGATCCCTGATAGCAAAATATCGGTCATCTACGAGGCGGGCGAGGCACACCCTGGGCAGCTCACACCATATATCGACCTTCCCTTCAAGCGGTTTATTATCTACGTTGGGCAGCAGCCTGATTATAAAAATCTGCGGCGCCTCGCGGCCGCACACCAGCAGCTGTTGAGTCGCTGGCCAGACCTTGGTCTGGTATTTGTAGGGCGAATGAACGAAGACACCAAGCGCAACCAAGCCTACTACCAGCAGCGGGGCTACCGCAATATCCACTTCACTGGGTTCATCCCCGATGGGCAGCGCGATTGGCTACTCAACAAAGCCGAGGCATACGTCTTTCCATCACTGATGGAGGGATTTGGCTTACCGCCACTCGAGACAATGGCGTATGGCACGACCCCTGTTATATCGAGCAATACCTCGTGCATGCCCGAGATTTTGGGCGATGCTGCCGAATACTTCGACCCACTCGACGTCGATGCCATCGCGAGCGCAATCGACCGCGTCCTCAGCCAGCCAGCTCGCCGCCGCGAACTCATCGTCAAAGGCAAAGCCCAAGCTGCCCGCTACTCGTGGGAGCGCTGCGGCAAGGAAACATTGGCGGTGTATGAGCGAGCGTTGCGGCAATCATAATCAGTCTATTTATAGCCAGTTTGAGTGATTGTGATACCAGAATCGTAAAGTCTCATTTACCTTAGTGTGAGTCTATTCTCTCTTGCCTTGTATAAGTTGTAGTTGTCATTTATAACAATACTTTATCTCTGCTCTGTATCGCGTTCTATTAAAAACAGTGGAGTGAGCACAAGAATTAGCACGCCGCTACGAAGTAGCTATTTTGATATTATTATTGCAAAAATAACCGGCCATCACTGACCGGTTATAAGATGTATCTTAGCGTAGCTTTTACTCAGCCTCTTCCAACTGGATGATCACATGGCGCTCGCGGCCTTCGCCTTCGGAGACGGTCGTAATGCCAGCTGCGTCGGCAGCGACTTGGTGAACGATGCGCCGATCGGCTGGGTTGAGGTGAGCGGTGTAGGATTCGCCAGTTGCACGCACGCGCTCGATCCAGCCGCGGGCTTTGTCGGCAATCTTTTCCTCGTGCTGTTTTTTATAGTCCGCAATATCAACACTCACCCGCACTACCGCGGCATTTTGCGCCCGCAGTGCCGACGAGACGATATATTGCAGTGCCCGCAGTGTCTCTGCCCCGCGGCCAATTAAGATGCTATTTATATCCGACGACTCCACCCGAAGTGTCATTACCTCGCCATCATCATCACCCGATACCGCAATATTTTCGCCAAAAAACGAGATGATGTTCTGGAGATATTCTCGGGCAAATGTTACTGATTGGTATCGATCCATCGGGTTCTCCTCCTCTGTTATTCTTTGGCTTTGATGCGTGTGATGTTGGCTTCTGTGGCCGCTTTGGCGCGCTTCTTTGTCGATTTCTTCTTGGCGGGTGGTGTAATATCTACTTCATCAGCAATTGTTTCAAGCTCTTGCTTGTCTTTGCGGAGGAGATACGACTGCTGCGCCACCGCTACGAGATTAGACGCTGTGTAGTAGAGCGCCAACGCCCCCGGCAGGCCCATCATGATCATAAACATCATCACTGGCATGAATTTCGCCATATTGCGCATCATTGCCGCGTTCATCTCAGAGGGGTCAGCTTCTTTGCCAGCGGCTGTCTCCTTCATGATGTCGCGGAAGCGCTTGGTGCTCTTGCCAGTTGGCATAGTCTGCTTGGTCATTACATACTGTGTGAGAGCTGAGATAATTGCGAGGGCGAGGAGCGGCCAGACAATACCATCCTTGCCAAGCGCTACCTTGGTGAGGTCGATAAAGCCGAGCATGGTGTGGTTGAATTGCTCAGGGTGGTTGATGATGGTCTTGATGGCATCGATATTCTTGAGTGGCTCGTAGATGTAGCGCGCCACTTGGTCGCGGTGGAGCGAGATGATCATGATTACCTGGTAGAGGCCGATAAAGATCGGAATCTGAATAAAGAGCAGTAGAATTGAGCGAAATGGCTTGATACCGTATTTTTTATACAGCTCCATCTGCTGCATCGCTTCTACTTGACGGTTGCCATTAGCCGCTTTTTTGATCTTGGCGAGCTCAGGCTGCATCTTGCGCATCTGTTTGCCCTGGTGGAGCTGCCGCTTGAGTAGTGGGTAGAGCAAGAAGCGGATGATGACCGTGAAGAGAATCACCGCCACACCAAAATCACCACCAGGGATAATACTATAGATGAGCAAAAGTGCGTTAAAAATGGGCTGTAAAATTATTGTCTCAAACATATTGACTCCGATTACTGCATTTATTGTATCATAGGTGGCCACGGAAGATGAATTGTGGCAAAGTATTTTTGGAAATCAATCGTTGATATATGCGATACACTACTGCCAATACTACATATAAGAGTATTTATAACCTTAGAAAAGAACACCCACCCAGCTTGCCTTTCATTGGTATAGAATGACAAGAAAAGAATTTTTTATAAATGTTTTGAGTTCTACCTACCACTGTTTATAAAGAACTATTTGGCATTGATTTGACTCAAAGTACTATGAAGTAGATCGCGCAAAGAAGACTGAGAGGATATAAGATTTTATTCTGCCTTATCTCTTTCATCACTTGGCGTTGCGTCGCCAGGGCAAATACCAGCTCGCACAAGAAGATTTTTCACCACCAGCACAAGCTCATCATGCGGCGTGGTAAGCACCTCACTTGAGGTTATAATTAGTGCAACGTCATACACCCCTGTAAAGTGCGGTACGTGCTGGCGCAGAATCTCATAGATACGGCGGCGAATGCGGTTGCGCCCCACCGCAGATTTGTGCACCTTTTTGCTCACCACCACGGCAATGCGTGGCATGCGCCGACGGCAATTAGCAACGTATTTGACGGTCAGCAAGCGCGACCGCTCGGCACTGGCATGGCGATACAAATAACGCAGCCCGCCATAGCCATGAAACCGATATCGTTGCTGTAACATAGCTGTATTATAGCAAATCTACTCACAGACCGAGATAAAATAACCCACCAAGCAGTGGGTTATTTTCGTCATTTTGCTATCATCACACTACGAGAGTGCAAGGCGAGCGCGGCCCTTGGCGCGGCGGCGCTTGAGCACATTGCGGCCTGCCTTGGTGGCAATCCGTGCCCGAAACCCGTGCGTCCGAGCACGATGACGAGTGTGTGGTTGGTGAGTTCGTTTTGGCATATCATTGCTATTATACGCGATTGCTCCAGATCTTTCAACTTTTCACTCGCTTGGTGGATTTTGTGCTCTGAGCAACCTCCGTCATAAGCATAGCCAAATTGTTTATCCACATTTGTTCGCGAGTTATCCACACTTTAACAGGGGCAGTGTATTTTTGTGGAAAAACTTCACCCCTGTTGCTCTTTTCGGGTTTGCCCTGTTGTTGTATTTCTCACGGTTGTGGAAAAGTCGGTTTTTTCTTATACTAAAAAGAGTCATTGTATAACAAACAAGGAGCAGCAAAAGCCAGTGTACCACAGCCTGTGGAAGAGTGTTTTGGGTGAGATCGAAGTGTCGATACCAAGCGGTATTTTTTCGACGTGGTTTGCCAATACCGAGATGCTCAGCAACAAAGATGGGGTGATCACCATTGGCGTGGCGAATATCTTTGCGATTCGTCAGTTTGAGGTGCGCTATGATAGCATCGTCAAAGAAGCGCTCCAGCACAGTGGTGTAGAGGTGTCGCGCATCGCCTACGTGGTAAACAAACAGGGCAAAAAACGCACTGTGATTAGCCGCGAAACCACTGGCCAGCCAGCCGACCGCGTCGAGGAACGAGCAGCGGCGCTCATTAGCAAGCCAGCTACCTCATCACACTCTAGCTCTACCACACCAGCGACCAGCCTCAATGCGCGCTATACCTTCCAGAATTTCATTGTCGGCTCGAGCAACGACCTTGCCTACACCGCCTGCCAAGCAGTCGCACATAGCCCTGGCACCAAATATAATCCCCTCTTCATCTACGGTGGCGTCGGCCTCGGTAAAACACACCTCATCCAAGCGGTAGGCAACGAGATCCTCGCGCGCGACCCAGGCAAGAAGGTCGCCTATCTGAGCTCGGAGACGTTTGTCAAAGAATTTATCGAGTCAATCCGCTTCAAAAAGGCTGGCTTTTCTGACCGGTACCGTAATGTTGATGTACTGATCGTCGACGATATGCAGTTCATTGCCGGGCGCGAAAAGACTCAGGAGGAGTTCTTCCATACCTTCAATGCCCTCCACCAAGCCAACAAGCAAATTATCATCGGTAGCGACAAGCCGCCGCACAGCATCCCTACCCTGACGGAGCGCTTGCGCAGCCGCTTTGAATGGGGGATGGCAATCGATATCCAGATGCCCGACTTTGAGACGCGCTGCGCGATCGTCGAGACCAAGGCAAGCTTCGCTGGCGTGACGCTCGAGCGCGACACCGTGGAATACCTTGCCAAGAACGTCAAGACAAACATCCGCGAGCTCGAGGGTGCACTTAATCAACTCCTTGCCTATGCCGAAATGCGCGGCGTTGCCCCTGATGTGATGACAGCAGAGGGTTTGCTTGGCAATGTCCGGCGCAGTCGCCCTCAGCATCTCACCGCCAAGCAGATTATCGACAAGACCGCCCGCCATTTCCAGATCGATAGCAAAGAAATCTGTGGTGCCAAGCGAGCTAAGCATATCGTCGTACCACGACAGATTGCCATGTACTTGCTACGTAGCGAGCTTCACATGAGCTTTCCACAAATTGCTAATGAGCTGGGCCGCAAAGACCACACCACCGCCATCCATTCAGTCGAAAAGATCGAAAAATCCATCAAACTCGACTACCTCATCCGTGAGCAAGTCGCTGACATCCGGGACAAGCTCTATGCCTAGGCCGTGTGTTTTTTTCGCGACACCTGTGGAAAAGCCGTGCACAGCTGGTCGTATAACCCATGGACAGTTCGTGGGCAGTCATCCACAACACCAAAAGCATACTATACGAAAGCTTTACCGGCTGGTGGATAACTCCTACTTCTCCCCGATTTATCCACGCAAGCGATCGCAGCGTTTTGCACAAGCAGTGAGCAGGTCGTACCTCTGTTATTCATCATGGTTTCCACAGTATCCACAGCACCTATTACTATATCAACCGGATAAAAAGAAAGGATTGTAGATATGCTGTCTCTTATACACATCTCCGAGCCCACGAGACCTCTCTACATCTCGT